>Ga0209727_1000756_pt1 | contig 32599 bp, 32 predicted proteins | sample RifGroC1_FD_183995 | JGI IMG/M metagenome (GOLD analysis project Ga0209727, IMG submission 183995) | Groundwater microbial communities from Rifle, Colorado, USA - Groundwater C1 (SPAdes) (version 2) | ecosystem: Environmental > Aquatic > Deep subsurface > Groundwater | place: Rifle, Colorado...
CATCTTTGAAAGGGTGGGTTGATGAAATTGTTGTTGTTGATTGTGGGAGTATAGATAAAACGGTTGAAATAGCTAAAGAGTTTGGTGCAAAAGTATATCTTCATGTTTTTGATAATTACGCAACGCAGAAAAATTATGCTAAAGATAAAACAACCCAAGATTGGATTTTGTCAATTGATGCAGATGAAGAGATAGAAAAAGAACTGGCAAAGGAAATAATTAATGAAATTCAAAGTCCAAAATATGATTCATACTCAATACCCCGCAAAAACATTATTTTCGGAAAACTGATTAAACATACACGTTGGGATCCGGAGCTTGATAGACATGTTTGGTTATGGAAGAAAGATAAGGGAAAATGGAGCGGTGATGTTCATGAAGAGGTTGTGGTTGATGGTGCTGTAGGAAAGTTAATAAACGCAAAGATACATCACCAATATGAGAATGTTAGTGAGTTTTTAAATATGATGAACCGATATTCGGATATTGATTCCAAGGAAATGATCGCGAATGGCCGAAAATTTAGATTATTACAATTGTTTGGGCAACCGGTTTATAATTTTTTGGTTAGATATTTTTATCGACTTGGTTTTCTTGACGGCTGGAGAGGGTTAGTCCTTTCATATTTAATGGCGGTTTACCATTTTAATTTGTGGGTAAAAGTTTGGTACGGTAAAAAATAATGCACAAGATACTTTTTTTGGAATATAAATTCCGAGATTTTACTGATGAGGAAATAATTTTACCCGGACCAACTGCGGTTATGGCAGCCTATGAGAAACTAAATCCAGAGAGGATAGAGCAGATTAAAAGGTTGAAGCTTGATTTAGGTGTATCGTTTGTTGTTGTACCGGGGCGCGATTCGTGTCCGATGAACCCTGAAACAATTGATTTTGCGCTAAAGCAAGTTAAGGGGGCGGTAAGTGTACATCCCGATGTAATATGGTTTGATTACTTAAAGTTTCCCGGCAAGTGGAAGATATTGGATGAAAAATCTGACTATGAAATTCACAAAGAATGTAAATACTGCAAAGGAGCAGACCGTGCTATTGAGATAACCAAGTTGGCACGAAAGTTATTATCAGAAATTCCAAAAAATATTAAAACAGGAGTATTCACTATGCCTCTTATGATGGGAACTTATGACAACTGGGAGAAAACTCTCGGTGAAAACTTTTTTGAGTTAGGAAATCTTTTTGATTACGTTTCCCCAATGCTTTATCACAGAATGATAAGAAAATCTGTCGATTATATTCATGAACACGTTGAGTATCTTAAAAACCTTAAATTTTCAGCTGAAATAATTCCGATAATTCAACTTAAAGATATGCCTGATGATTTGGAGGATAAATTAACGATAGATGAATTTAAACATGCTTGTGATGCTTCTGTGATGCCTCCTTCAAGCGGTTTAGCAATATTTTCATGGGATCAGGCAATTGAAAAAAATAAGCTGGATTCTGCGAGCGAGATTTTAAGAAAATTGAAATAATTAGGAAATGAAGCAATTCATAAAAAGAAATTATACGATATTGGTTGTGCTTTTGATCGGGTTAGTTTTGCGTTTAATTATTATAAATCAGTCATTATGGTTGGATGAGGCAATAGGAGCAATAGCGGTAAGGGATTATAGTTTTTCGGGAATACTGTCTGATTTTATGAAATTCGACAATCATCCGCCGCTATATTATTTAATGCTAAAGTTCTGGACAAATTATTTTGGATACTCCGAACTAGCACTAAGGCTCCCATCGGTAGTTTTTGGCATAGCATCAATTTATATTCTTTATAAATTAAACGATTTGCTTAACCTGAAAAAAATAAATAAAAATATATCGGTTATTTTGGCGCTTCTTTTTGCAACCTCTCAATTACACGTTTATTTTTCACAGGAAGCCCGTATGTATTCCATGGCTGCATTTATTGCTACCCTTTCATCTTATTTTTATTTAAAAACAATAATAAACGGTAAGTATTTGGACTGGTTGGGATTTTCATTGACAATTGTTTTACTTTGTTTTACTGATTACCTTCCTGTACTTATGATTCCGGTATTTTTTTCCTATGCCTTATTAAATGTTCGGAAAAAAAGTTGGTGGATAGGTTTCTTAATCTCTTTTTTGCCTTTGATTGTTGTTGGGATTTTCTGGTTACCTTTATTTAAAGTTCAATCGGAAAACGGAAGATGGATATTGTCAACTGTGCCAAAGTGGGCGGAAGTTGCAGGAGGTGCAAACCTGAAACAATTACTCTTGGTGTGGAGCAAATTTGTATTTGGGAGAGTCAGTTTGGTAAATAAAACTCTATACTATTTGCTGGTAATATGCTTCTCCATACCTTTTGCATATACATTTTCAAAAACAATTAATAAAAATCTTGCTAAAAACTATTATTTCTATTGGTTTTCTATACCTGTAGTACTGGGTTTTATATTGTCTTTCAAAATACCTGCCTTTAATTACTTCAGATATATATTTATTTTACCTGCTTTTTATGGGCTTTTAATAACAGGTCTTGAGAAAGTTAAAATTTATAGAAACGTAATTATTGCATCATTTATATTAGTTAATTCATTATCATTATCAATTTACTTTTTTAATATAAAAAACCACAGAGAGGGTTGGAAAAATGCCACGGCATTTATTGATAGTATGGTTTTGGAAGGTGATGTTGTCGTGTTTAGTTATCCGAAGCCATTCGCTCCATATATCTGGTACAGCCTTAATTCAAAATCGTTTGGTGCAACAGACTCAATTTTAGCAACGTACAAAAGCATTGAAATTACAAATCAACTTGTTAATGGAAAAAGAGGTGTGTACTACTTCGAATACTTGAGCGGTTTGTCCGATCCCCAAAAAATTGTACAAAAGGCAATCGTTGATAATAATTTCCGTGAAAATAACGTATATAATTTTAACGGGGTTGGATTAGTTTATTATTACACAAGATGATAATAGCATTTAAAAAATATAGCATGATTGTTGGAATATTTTGTGCTGCACATATTGCCATTCTTTCTAAGCTTAAGTTTTTTCCTTACCCGGAACTCTTTATCTATTCATATCTAACCAAAGGCAGTCTGATCCCTTACAAACAGATTTTTGATCAACATTTTCCCGGACTGATGTTTTTACCTGTTAATTTTGCAAGCCTTGGAATAGACACTGTGGCAGAAATGCGGATAGTATCATATCTTCTGGTTGTGTTATCTCATTTAGCGATTTACAAAATATCAAAAACAATTTTGAAAAATAATAAATTACTTCTTCTCCCTAATTTACTTTTTCTAATTTGGCACCCATCTATCGAAGGATATGTTTTGTGGATTGATAGTTTTGCACAGACAACTCTTCTCTGGTCGTTTTACTTTTTACTTCGTAAGGGGAATAAAAATAGCTTTCTAACAGGCTTATTATTGGGTTTAACATTTTTACTTAAACAAACAGTTGCACCATTAATTTTGTTATTGGGTTTATATTTGTTTTTTAAGACAAAATCAAAAAAAACCTTGTTTCCGGAACTTTATGGTTTTCTGATTTGCGTTTTAGCACTTTTTGTATGGATATTTGCATTGGGAGTCTGGAAAGACTTCTATTATTGGACTTTTATTTTTAACATTACTACATTTGCCCAGATGGGAAGAAAAACACCCCAAATTATGGAATTGATTAAAATTGCTCCTGTTTTTGTTCTGCCAGCCTTATCTTTAATTTACATGTTTTTCAAAAGAACCGAAAAACAGCTTAAATATTTACTAATATTTTATTTCGGTGCAATATTTTTTGCACTCGCGAGGTTTGATTATGTTCACCTTCAACCTGCACTTCCGTTTGCAATATTAACTTTAATCTATCTGGTTCAATTAATGGTTAAGAAACATTCTTATATTGTTAAGTACACTTTATTGTTTTTGGTTTTTTCGATTGTCTGGAATGCTTATTTATTGAGGCACTTTATCGGGAGTAATACCTATTTTTTTGGAAGATTTGAGTCTCAGTTAACATCAGAAGTTAATAAATACAGATCTTCGGGGAAAGTTTTTGCATTCGGAACCACTCCTCACATATACTATCTAACTAAAACCTTACCACCGGGAAATATTTTTGCATTCCAGTTCCCTTGGTTTATGAAAATTGCTGAAGAAAAAGTATACTATGGATTAGTCAATGACCCGCCGGCAGTTGTAATAAGAGACAAAAACGCTCAGGTATCGGGTATGAATTTAGTTAAAAATATGCCAAAAATATCAGATTATGTTAATAAATATTATAAGACTGTCGAAGTAGTTGGAGATACTGAACTAATGGTCCGTAATTAAAAATGAAAATATCTATAGACATATCCTCAATAATTTACGGAACAGGTGTGTCAGTCTATTTGACTAATTTAGTCGGGAATTTACTAAAAATTGATAATAAAAACAATTACTTGCTTGGAGGTTATTCATTTAGAAGGTTTGGCGAATTGGAGGTTTATTGTGAAAACCTAAAAGGAAACTTTCAGAAAAAGTTTATAAAGCTGCCCCCTACATTTTTTGAATATTTATGGAATAAATATCATATTGTGACTTACGAGAGCGTTATTGGTCGTTGTGATGTATATCATTCATCAGATTGGACTCAGGCCCCTTCTGGTGCGTTTAAAATCACTACAGTGCATGATTTGATACCTGTTTTACACCCTCAATTTTCGCTCCCTTCTATTATCACAGTACAAAAAAGAAGGCTTGAGTGGGTAAAAAAAGAAGTAGACAGAATTATAGTACCGTCAAAACAAACTTTGACAGATTTAATTACTCTTGGCTTTAATAAAAACATTATTTCGGTAATTCCAGAAGCTCCTGATGATGAAATAATTCCGGCAGACAAGGATGAAATAGCCAGAGTTAAGCATAAGCTTGGGGTTAAAACAGATTATTTTTTGGCAATTGGTATTACCCCAAGAAAAAACATAGACAGAATTATTAAAGCGTATAAAAAAATCACTAAACAGGAAAAATTATCGTTAGTTATAGTTGGTGAGCCTAAAATTAATGTTGCAGGTGTCAAAGGAGTTGTTTTCACGAACTTTATTCATAATAATGACTTGGGTCCGTTGTTATCAGGGGCAATTGGACTTATTTACCCGTCACTTTATGAAGGGTTTGGACTTCCGATACTTGAGGCTATGAAATGCAACACCCCTGTATTAACCAGTAATTTTGGTGCAATGAAAGAGGTTGCAGAAGATAAATGTACTTTGGTTGATCCGTATAGTATCGAATCGATAGAAAAAGGTATGGAAAAAATCATAAATGAGGGAAAGCGTAATGATTTTAGTAAAATACTTGCAAAATATTCATGGGAAACTACTGCAAAAAAGACTTTATCAATATACCAAAGCAAAAATAATTAAATACTATGTACATAGGTATAGACGGTAATGAAGCAAACATAAAAAGAAGAGTTGGGTCAAATCAATACGCTTTTGAGTTACTTCACGGTTTGTACAGATTAAATAATCAGCAAAATAATAATAAATACGTGATTTTCATTAAAGACGCTCCACTTCCTGATCTACCAAAGGAAAATGAATATTGGAAATACAGAGTTCTTCCCGGAAAAGGTATGTGGGTTTTAACAACTCTTCAAAAATATCTTATTTTTAATAATCAACTTGATGTTTTTTTCACCCCGACACACTATTTGCCGTTTATAACCCGTTGTCCTAAGGTGTGCGCGATTCATGACCTTGGTTACCTCAATTTTTCGGGACAATTTAAAAAATTTGATTTTTGGCAGTTAAAATACTGGACTGCTATTTCATTATATGTATCAAAATATATCATTACTTTTTCTGAATTTACCAAAAAAGATATTGTACGACACTACCCTGGGGTATCGAGAAAACCATATGTAGTCTATCACGGCTTCAGATCTGACGTTTATAGTACTAAAATTAGCGCAGATGTTGTGCGACGTATTAAGAATAAGTACAATATTGTCGGTAAGTATATACTTTTCTTGGGTACGTTAAAGCCCAGCAAGAACATAGAAGGTTTGGTGGCAGCTTACGCTACTATAAAGAGAAATAAACTCAACTATAGGCTAGTTATCGCAGGAAAAAAGGGATGGTTGTACGATAGCATTTTCAAAAAAACTGAAGATCTGGGATTAAAGGACGAAATAATATTTACGGACTATATTGACGACAAAGATAAACCGGCTTTAATAAGAGGAGCAAAACTTTTTGTTATTCCTTCGTTTTGGGAAGGATTTGGAATGGATATTATTACTTCGTATGCCTGCGGAGTACCGGTTGTTGGAAGTAGTGTCGCCAGTATTTCAGAGATAGGAGGAGATGTTTTGATTCCATGTAACCCGGAATCTGTTGAAAGTATTGCTGAGTCAATTGAGAAAGTATTAAAAATGAACCCGAAAGAGTATAATATCCTCAGTCAAAAGTGTGTTGAACGATCAAAAAGTTTCTCTTGGGACAGATCGGCAGCTGAAACGCTAGAGGTTTTGAAAAAAGCAGTATGATATATTCCGACAATATACATCTTACAAAAAACGGTATTTTTTTTACCGATAAGCATGGTAACAAGCTTTCAACCTCAAATGCTCTAACAAAAATATTCATTCGAATTCAAAACTGGTTAGTTGATTTTGAGCTTTTCTTAATTCATATGACAAGCCTTCATGTCCCTTTCTACGCGATTCGAAAACTCATTTTTAGTTTAGCAGGTGTAAAAATCGGAAAAGGGAGCGTAATTCATATGGGTTGTAAGTTTTTTAATCCTTCCGGAATAACTATTGGTGATGACACCATTGTAGGAGACAGTGCGTTTTTGGATGGTAGAGCGAGTCTGACAATAGGTGATCACGTCGATATTGCATCGCAGGTAATGATCTACAACTCCGAACACGATCTTGAAAGCGAGAATTTTTCGGCTCGGGAAGAACAGGTTGAAATTGGTGATTATGTGTTTATTGGTCCAAGGGCGATAATACTTCCCGGAGTTAACGTGGGAAAAGGTGCGGTTATAGCGGCTGGGGCAGTTGTCGTAAAAGATGTTGATACTTTTTCGATTGTTGGTGGTATACCTGCAAAGGATATTGGTAATCGAAAAAATGTAGATTTGAAGTACAAACTTGGAAGAGCGCGCTTGTTTCAATAATATATAGGCTCCCTACATGAAAACAATTGTGAAAACTATTTTTATTATAATTCTTTTCCTTTTTGGTTTATATTTGTTGTTACCGCTTGAAGAATTTCCTCGCGAACCGATTGGAGCGATAGTGTCAAACGAACCTGCCGATGTAGAAGATATAAACAGGAGAGGCTACTTTACCAATTTTACACGAAGCGATGTAATTTCTCATTATAAAGATGAATTTAAAATAAGTATTTTCGGCGTAAACATTTTTCCAGTAAGACTTAATTATCCTCCTGAAGAATCGAAATTGTTAATACGTGACCAGACGAGGAGCACCTTTTTGGAAGAGCTGGTATTTCCGTTCAGAGAATCCTTATTTATTAATGGTTTTGAACCTAAAGAAGACAAGGATGTAATTGTTGTAAATCGTGAAAAGTATAGACAAAAAATTATTGTTAAGCATAACGCAAGCAAAACCTTACCAAGGTTTATTTTGGGAATGTTATCGGTTATTTTTATTTATTTATTTATATCGAATATTTACGATACTGTTGGGAATTCTTTAAAAAAGTTTAAGAACAAATGATTGATTTAAGTGTTATAACTATCAACTTCAACACAAGTTCGCTTATAAGAGGGTTATTAGATTCTCTGGAGGGGTTAATGGGAAATCTCAAATATGAAATATTTGTAATCGATAATAAATCTTCCCGCTCTGATCGAGAGAAACTTCGAAAAAATGTAAAGAAGTATAAAAATTTGAATCTAGCTGAAAATAGTAAAAACCTTGGTTTCGGGAAGGCTAACAATATAGGAATAAGAAGATCCTCGGGTAAATACATCTTGCTTCTAAATCCAGATACTTATGCCGATAAAATCGATTTCGGTGAGATTATAAAATGGATGGACAAAAATCCAAACGTAGGTGCAATGAGTTGTAAACTTAAGAATCGTGATGGTTCTATCCAGGGGACAGGAGGATATTTTCCGACCTTATTTAGAGTGTTTTTTTGGATGTTTTTTTTGGATAACATACCTCTTTTAAATAAATTAAATAAACCTTTTCACCCGCAACATCCAAGATCACCTTTAAATAATGATAAATTTTACTCGAAATTGATTTCTTTAGATTGGATTACGGGCGCGTTTTTCTTAATTAGAAGAAGCGCTATTCCAAAAGGAGGTTTTGATGAGAATTTTTTCATGTATGGAGAAGATGTAGACTTATCTAAACGAATCAAGGAAGCGGGTTACGATATAATTTATAATCCCTTCTGGAGTATCATACACCTTGGCGGACAAAGCAGTGATAATTCGTATCCGATAATTACTGAATTCAATGGAGTAAAATTATTTTATAAAAAATATATGCCACAATATCAATATCCGATATTGCGTGTAATTCTTTTAGTGGGAATTATATTTAGATTTGTATTGTTTGGGATTTTAGGAAATAAAAGTTTGGCAACTACTTATGCAAAAAGTATCAAAATTATCTGAGCAAATTTTAAAATATTTAGTCGCGGCAATATTAATTGCAGTGCCATTATATCCAAAATTCCCATTTATACGTATACCGGGGACATTTGTGTCAATTCGCTTGGAAGACACCCTTCTTCTTGTTGGATTATTAGTTTTTCTAATATTTATATATTCAACCGGAGATTACAAAGAAATTCTAAAAAACAGACTATCTAAGGCTTTTGCTTTATATTTAATTGCAGGATTAATATCAACTCTCGCGAGTATATACATTACTCATACAACAGAAAGCCATATAGTATTTCTTCATTGGATCAGAAGAATTGAATATTTCACACCATTTTTCATGGGTTATTATTTAGTAAAAAAAGACAGAAGTATATTAAACTATTATTTTAAGTTGGTTTTATTAGTAATAGTTGTTGCGTTTATTTATGGCTTAGGTCAACGGTATTTAAGCTGGCCAATAATTATTACCCAAAACGAAGAGTATTCAAAAGGAGTCGCACTACGCTGGCTATCGGGAAGTCACATTAATTCGACGTTTGCAGGACATTATGATTTGGCTTCCTATTTGATATTAGTTTTGCCTGCTGTGGTGGTTTACTTTTTTTACGAAAAAAGTGTGAAAACAAAAGCAGTTCTGTTGCTGTCTTATTTTGGAGGTATGTGGCTTATGGTAAATTCTGCTTCCAGAATATCTCTGGTATCATATTTGGTTGCGGTGACTTTGGCTTTGGTTTTAGCTAAGAAAATAAAACAAATTCCGCTGGTAATAATCATAAGTATTGCTTTTGTTGGTTTTTCATCAAATCTATTGGCTAGATATACCCGAATCATTGATGTTACCCTTGATAAGATCAGTCAGACGGCAGTTACAACTGTAAATGCTCAGGAGCTTCCTAACAAAAGAATTACGATAACACCAACTCCCGCTACTACGATGGTTCTAGAAGATCGTTCAACAAATATACGAATAAATGTTGAGTGGCCTCGTGCAATTCGGGCATTTTTAAAAAATCCGCTTCTTGGAACCGGTTACTCATCGATCACTCTCGCAACCGATAATGATTACCTTCGGGCTTTGGGGGAAACTGGTCTTTTGGGTTTTATTACAATGGCCTATATATTTTTACTTTTAGCGCTAAATTACATAAGTATGATACCCTTGCAGCGTAATATTAGCGGATTGGAGATTGCTTTTACTGCTGGTATTATTGGGTCTGTTGTTGGAATATTTATAAACGCGGTATTTATAGATGTGTTTGAGGCATCAAAATTTGCAATTAATTACTGGGCTATGTTGGGCTTATCTCAAGGGTTAATAATAAAAAAATATGAGTAATATATTTGTTCTTATAAAGAAATTATACTATAACGAGTATTTAGTTATACTATTTGTTGTATTAATGGCCTTGTTTGTGCGTCTTTATAAAATAGATTCCCCAATCGCAGACTGGCATTCATTTAGGCAGGCAGACACAGCCTCAGTAACTCGCGAATATGTTAGAAATGGTATTAATATATTTATTCCTAGATATCACGATCTCTCGCGGGTGCAAAGTGGTATTTTTAATCCAAACGGATATAGATTTGTAGAATTCCCAATTTTTAATGCTGTACACGCATTGGCATTTAAATATGTCGGACTATTTAATCTTGAATTATGGGGAAGATTGTTGTCAGTGATATACACGTTGATTGCGGGTTTATTTATTTATTTTACCGGTAAGATTCTATATAACAGATGGTTCGGCTTATTGACTTTGTTTATATTCTATTTTCTTCCTTTTAACATTTATTTCACGAGAGTAATTTTACCGGAGCCGATGGCAGTTATGTTTGGAGTGGCAGCACTTTACTTTTTTGTTAAATACACAAAAGTCAAACTTTATAAGTTTTTAGTAGTATCGTCTTTCTTTATGCTTTTGGGAATTTTAGTTAAGCCTTATATTGTATTCTACTCGCTCCCAATTGTTTTTTATTTCGTAAACAATTTTGGTGTAAAACAATCTCTTAAGAAGAAAGAAACGATGGTGTATCTCCTTTTAGTATTTATTCCATTTTTTGCATGGAGAGTTTGGATGAAACGATTTCCTGAAGGAATACCTTTTTGGCAGTGGACGTTTAATGGTGACGGGATACGTTTTAAGCCTGCTTTCTGGTATTGGATTTTTGGTCAAAGATTGGGTAATTTGATTTTAGGAGCAGGCGGAGTGGTACCTTTTGGGTTAGGATTAGTTGGTCTTAAAAAATCAGACTACTTTATAAATGGAATACTCTTAGGTGCCTTTTTATATGTTTGTACATTTGCAACAGCGAATGTCCGACATGACTATTATCAAAGTATAGTAATTCCAGCCGTGAGTTTTTTGGTGGCTAAGGGAATATTTTATGTTTGGAACAATAAAGAGTATTCGTATTACTGGTCAAAATTCGTGGTTGTAATCGCTTTACTAATTGGATTTTTAGTAAGCGCATTTCAAGTAAAAGAGTTTTATAAAATAAATCATCCGGAAATTATTGCCGCAGGGAATGCTGTGGATAAACTTACTCCCAAAGATGCAATTGTAATCGCAAATTATAACGGTGACACGGCCTTTTTATATCAGACAAAAAGACGTGGATGGCCGGTTGTGGAATTGCCGATTAATGAATTAATAGAAGAGGGGGCGCAGTATTATATATCTGTAAATTTTGATACCCAGACTAATGAATTTATGAATAAATTCAAAATCATGGAAAAAACTCCAACATACGTAATACTCGATCTAACTGTGAAGACTGATCAGTTATGAGAATCTTAATGCTTGTTCCCTATTTACCTACTATCACCATGAGTGGTGGGCAAACTCGTTGGTACAATATAATAAAATATCTTGCGAAAAAGCATGATATTACACTTTTTTCTCTTATAAAAGACGAGTCAGAAAAAAAATTAATTCCCGAATTAAAAAAGTATTGTAAGGATGTACGGGTATTTGAACGCCCTAAGCACCCTTGGACAATTAAAAATGTAATATTATCTGTGTTCGGACCTTTTCCGCTTCTGGTTATTAGAAATCAATCACTTGAAGAAAGCCGTGCAATAAAGCAAGAACTACAAAATCAAAAATATGATTTGATTCACGCCGAAACTTTTTACGTAATGCCGCATTTGGGCCAAACGACGGTACCTACAATTTTAGTTGAGCAGACAATTTGGCACAACGTTTATAAACATTATGTTATGAATGAAGTACCCTGGTTTCTACGGCCGTTTTACTTGCAGGATGTATTAAAAATAATGTTTTGGGAAAAATATTATTGGAGTAAAGCGGATCGCCTTTTTGCCGTATCTGAAGAAGACAGTTTTGAGATGAAAAAATTGGTAAAAGATAAAAATGTCGGAATAATTCCAAACGGTGTGGACTCACAGTATTACAGTGAAAAGGAAATAGATAGATTAACTCCTCCAAGACTTCTTTACGGAGTTACAAATTTTGAATGGTTGCAGAATCAGGAAGCGACGGAAATTTTGATCAAAGAAGTCTGGCCACTTGTGAAAAGAAAGATTAAGAGCGCAAAAGTATGGATTGTGGGTAGAAAAATTCCCGGCTGGGTACACGATAAAGCAAAAAGTGGGGATATTGAAATTACCGAAAATATTCCTGACGCTCGTGATGCATACCGTAAAGCTTCAATAATGGTCGCTCCAATAAAAGGTGCCGGTGGAACTAGGCTCAAAATCCTGGAAGCAATGGCGGCAGGATTACCCGTTGTTGCGACAAGCGTCGGAGTCGCAGGATTGGGGTTAAGTGATGGTGTAAATGTAATGATAGCTAATAATCCGGCGGAACTAGCAAGGAAAGCTATTCAACTTTTACATGACCCTAAATTATCAGATAGAATCGGCAAAAAGGGGAGAGAATATGTGCAAAATCATTTTGATTGGGAATCAATTGTAAAACTGCACGACCCTGTTTATAAAGAACTTGCAAAATAATATGAAGCCGGAAATATCAATAGTAATACCAAGTCACAATACAAAAAATATTTTAAAAGATTGTATTACTTCTATATATAAAACGGAATCCGACAAAAATAAATTTGAAATTGTTTTAGTCGATAACGCTTCAAGTGATGGAACTGTCGATATGGTGAAGTCAGACTTCCCGAAAGTAAAAGTTATAAGTAACAGCAATAACTTAGGATTTGCAAAAGCAGTAAATCAAGGCTGGAAAAAATCAGATTCGGAATTGGTTTTATTTCTTAATTCAGACACCGTCTTTAAAAGTAAAAATATAATTGAGGGATTAGTAAAATATTTATCTGTAAATGATAATGTGGGAGCCCTGTCAGGCAAGCTGATACTTCGAAATGGTAAACACGACCCCGATACTCACAGAGGCTTTCCAGATCCTTGGTCTTCTTTTGCGTTTTTTATAGGGCTTGAAAAAGTCTTTCCTAAATCAAAAATATTTGCCCGCTACCATATGGGTTGGCAAAACCTCGGTACAATACACGACATAGACGCTGGGTGCGGTGCATTTTTGGTTGTTAGAAAGAAAATTCTTAAAGAACTTAACGGCTGGGATGAGGACTATTTTTTTTATGGAGAAGACATTGATTTATGTTACAGGATAAAGAGTTTGGGATGGAAAATTATGTATTATCCAAATCTAGAGGTAATGCATTATAAAGGAGCGAGTTCCGGTTTGAGAAAAGAGTCGGGAGATGTTGCCAAAACTCAAAAAGAAACATTAATCAAAGTTGCAGGCGCATCGGTAGAAGCGTGGCAAAAGTTCTACGAAAAATTTTACAAAGGAAAATATCCTTCATTTGTAACTTATATTGTACTTCTTGGTATTAGGATAAAAGGTTTTTTGCGCATAACGAAATATAAAATATTAAGATGAAGATACTTATTGACGCAAGGTTGTATGGATTGGAAAACACAGGAATTGGGAGATATCTGGTTGAACTGATTGATTATTTGCAAAAATTAGATACAGAAAATAATTACGTCATTCTACTTCGCAAAAAATACTTTAACGAATTAAATCTAAGTAAAAATTGGAATAAAATCTGTACTGATTTTTCGGTTTATGGAATCGTGGAGCAATTGAAATTACCATTATTGTTAATAAAGGAAAAACCGGATATATCTCATTTCCCTCATTTTAACGTTCCCCTTTTTTGGTTCGGTAAGTTTATAGTTACAGTTCATGATTTAACGATGCACAATACAGGAAAAGCTGCATCAAACTTACCGGCTTCGGTTTATTTTATCAAACACTTAATATATAAATATCTTTTTAGAAATGCGATAAATAGAAGCACAAAAATAATAGTACCTACTAATGCTGTTAAAAGTGAAATAAAATCCCATTACAGAATACCTGAAAATAAGATAATTATTACTTATGAGGGAATTAATGATGTTTTTACAAAGACAAAACCTAAAAGTGAATCTATTTTTAATAAGTTTAAACTTATTAAAAATAATTATTTAGTTTATACGGGAAACGCATATCCCCACAAAAATCTCAAAAGAGTAATAGATGCGCTATTATATTTAAAAACGGAAAAGGACATTGTTTTGTATTTTGTGATTGTCGGTAAAATTAACAAATTCATGCAAAACATAATTAACTATGCTAAAGAAAAGGAAATGGATGATTACATAATCACTCCGGGATTTGTAAATGATTCCGAATTAATTTCTATTTATGTGAATTCTTTAGCATTCATTTATCCGTCAATGTCCGAAGGATTTGGTCTTCAGGGATTAGAAGCGTTAGCATGCGGCACTAAATTAATTGCCTCTGATATTCCCGTGTTTCGTGAGGTTTATAAAGACTGTGCATTTTACTTTGATCCAATGAATCATTATTCAATCGCAAATGCAATTGAAAAAGCAATTTCTTCGGAACAAAAAGAAGGTGTAAAGGAACTTTTGAGTCTATATTCATGGAGAGAAACGGCTGAAAATACTTTGAAAGTCTACAAGGCTCTTCTTTAAAGTCATTGACATATAGTTATTTCTGCTATAATTTTTATTACGAACTATGATTCCGGTAATAATTTGCGGCGGATTTGGTACAAAGCTTTGGCCTGTGAGTCGCCAGCATAAACCAAAACACTTTCTATCTCTGATAGGTGAAAAATCACTTTTCCAACTTAACTATGAGGCCTTAAGAACACATTTTAAACCCGAAGATATATACGTTTCCACGAACGAAGACCAAGCTAATTTGGCAAAAAAACAGGTACCGGAAATTCCTGATGATAATTTTATTCTTGAGCCTGAAATGCGCAATCAGGGTCCGGCAACAGGACTAATTGCAGCCTTTTTATATAAAAAGGGTTTTAAAAATGAACCGTTTATGTTGGTTCAAGTAGATGATTTAAGAGAACCTGTTGAGAGTTTTATTAAAATGATGCTTGATTGCGATGTTATTGCAAGAAAAGAAAACAAATATCTGACAGGCGGGATGCGATTGGATTATCCAGTCATGGGGGTTGATTACTTAATGATGGGAGAAAAAGTTTCGGAAGGGGAGTCTGTCGGAATATTTAAAGTAGAAAGATTTATCTGGCGGAGCACAAAGGAAGAAACAGTAGAACTTACCAAACATCAGGGGGTTCTCGTGCATACAAATCATACTTGTATGACCCCCGAGAATTTACTAAACATGCTTCAAAAGTATAAGCCTGAGTGGTATGAACCACTTATGAATTTTGTGAATGGGGCGGATTTAATGTCAGAGTATTTGAAAATGCCTGCAGGGCCAATTGAAGATGTAACCCAAAAGGTGCACGCAGCAGGTGAATCGCTTGTTGTTGAGCTTCCTTTCAAGTGGTACGACATAGGCACATTTGAAACATTGCACGAATATTTAAAGGAGAAAGGGTTATATAAAGTATCTGATAATATTGTTGATTTAAACGGAACTGATAATTACATAAGACTGGATGATCCCAACAAGGTTGTTGCACTCGTAGGTGTTGATAATTTAATAATTGTTGATACGGGTGATGCACTTTTGATTTGTGACAAACGGCAAACAAGTCGTGTCGGCGATGCTCTAAAGGAAGTCAAAGCAAGAGAACTTGCGCTAACATAACAGTCTCAAATAAGACTAATGTTAGTTTAAGTTTGATGACTTACTATATTGTATAATGACCTGCCTAATATGTTTTACGATATAACCAAACGAGTAATCGACATGATTGGCTCGATATTGTTACTGATTTTGTTTTCTCCATTGATGATTGCTTTTGCGTTTATTATCAAATTGACATCACCCGGACCTATTTTTGTTGAGCCGGAAAATGCACATATGAAGCGAGTTGGGAAAGACGGGAAAATATTCAGGTTGTATAAATTCAGATCTATGATGGTAAAAGCAGACATTTTGGAGCAAACTGACCCAAAATATAAGCATGTTTATCAGGAAAAGCATACAAGCGGAACTTACAAAGTCAAAAATGATACTCGGGTGACAAAAGTCGGAAAATTTATTAGAAAATATTCAATTGATGAAATGCCTCAATTTTTTAATGTATTAAAAGGCGAAATGAGTATTGTCGGACCTCGTGCTTTTCTAAAAGAGGAGTTGGATGAGCAGCAAAAAAGGTATCCGGGCACTGAAAAATACGTAACAGAAGCGATAAAGGTTAAACCCGGAATAACCGGTTATTGGCAAGTAACGGGAAGAAGCGAGGTGGTTTTTGATAAGCGAATTGAGATGGATGCGTATTACGCTAGAAAAAGGTCAATAATTTTTGATATACTAATTCTTCTTAAAACTCCCTGGGCGATGATTTCGGCAAAAGGGGCAGTCTAAACAAACATGGATGAGGGAATACCAAAAATAAATCCGGAGAAACCATATTTTACGAAAGTTGAAAACTCAAGTGAAATAAATGAATCAGGGTCAGTTTTAATTCCTCAAATTAAGTTGAAAGACACAAATATTGGTAGAAATCCGGTGAGAAAACGTATGAATATAACAAAGAAAAAAAGAAAAGTTATTTATTTTGGTTTAACTGTGCTTCTTATTTTTGCCGGGATTTTTTTGATAGTTGGAGGATTAACATACAATGTTTACAGGCAAGGCTTAAAACTAGTGTCATCAACGGATAAGCTGAAAGTTGCAGCAAAAAGCCAGGACTTAGAGTTGGTAAAAAAAGAACTCACAAATACTAAGGTTGAAGTAAATAATTTTAAAACGACATTTAGAAGTATCTCCTGGATGAAAATCGTACCTTACTTTGGAAAGTTTATCGATGACGGGTCACACGTATTAAACGCCACTTTGGAAGGGTTAGATGCCGGTGAAGTAGTGATTGCTGCGGTTGAGCCTTACGCGGATATTATCGGCTTTAAATCAGGATCTGAGCAGGCTGCTTCAGGTGATGAGACAACCCAGGACAGAATTGATTTCGTGGTAAAAACGATTCCGAATTTAATACCTGCTGCAGATACTTTAACCAAAAGTGTAGAAAGTATTGAAAAAGAACTTTCGTATATTGACCCGCAGGATTATCCTGAAAAAGTAAAAGGTAAAGAAGTCAGATCGAAATTAGTATCGGTTTTAGAGCTTTTTCAATCAGGTTCTACAATGGTAAAAAACAGTAAGCCATTTTTAGAAGCAGTTCCCGGCTTAATCGGAACCCAAGGAGAGAGAACTTATCTTATACTATTTCAAAATGATAAAGAGCTTCGTCCTACAGGAGGGTTTATTACCGCGTACTCAATCGCAACTGTTAAAGAAGGTAAGTTTAACCCCGTTTTATCTAGTGATATTTACAATCTGGATAATAAGTATAAACCTTCAATTGCTGCCCCAGATGTATTTCCGGTGCTTTTAAAAGGCATTTATATAACCAATAATAAATTTCGCTTGAGAGATATGAATTGGAATCCGGATTTTGAAGAGTCAATGAAAACTTTTCTTGAAGAATCTAAAAAAGCGGGTATAGGTAATATTGACGGAATAATTGCTGTAGATACGCAGCTTCTCGTTAATCTTTTGGATGTAATTGGGCCGATTGGTGTGCCCGGGTATGGAAATTTCAGCACACAAATAGTCCCTGAATGTAAGTGTCCGCAGGTAATTTATGAGTTGGAAAGTTTTGCGGATCAGGAGGGAGCAATAGTTTGGAGCGAGAACGAACCCGGTAAAATTGTTTTTGCACCACCAAATTACGATAACCGTAAAAAAATAATCGGTCCATTAATGAATTCCATACTTGCAAATACTCTTGGTCAGCCGAAGGAAAAGCTCCCGAAGTTAGCAGAAGCAGCACTAAAATCCGTTATGGAAAAGCATGTGCTTTTGTATATGGTTAGTGAAAGTGAGCAGAACGCAATATCGGATTTTGGTATAGGAGGAAGCGTTGTCGCTTTTAGTGGTGATTACCTCTATATTAACGACGCGAATTTGGGAGGGAGAAAATCAAACCTTTACGTTACACAGGAAGTTGAGCAGGATATAAAAATATCACGTGACGGAAGCGTAGAAAAAACTTTGACTTTAACTTATAAAAATCCTGAGAAGCATGATGGTTGGCTAAATTCTGTTTTGCCTAATCATGTACGGATTTATGTTCCTAAGGGGAGCCAACTTATAAAATTTGATGGAGCCGAAAAAACAGAAGAATTGTATGAGGAGCTGGATAAAACAGTTATTTCAGGATCTTTTAATCTTCGGCCGGAGGGTGTTGCTAAATTAACGGTTAAATATAAGTTGCCTTTTAAAGTCAAGGATGATTATAAACTTCTAATTCAGAAGCAACCGGGAAAGGATAAGCCCAGATATTCGATTAAAGTGGGTAGAGTTATGGAAGAATTTTCGCTTGCTACGGATCGTGAATTCAAATTCGGAATTTAGATATAGATGAACTTTAAAGGTTACTCCACGCAGGGAATAGTGCTGTCGCGCAGAAATTACCACGAGGCCGATAGAATAATAAAAATATTTACAAAAGATTACGGGAAAGTGGTTGTGTTGGCAAAGGGAGTAAGAAGACCCAAAAGCCGCAAAAGGGGATCGGTTGAAGTTTTCTCAAAGATTCGATTTTCGGCAAGTCGCACAAAAACTTTCGATATAATCACCGAGACAATACCGGAGGATTTATACTTGAGTATTCGCAACAACCTCAGGAAGATGTCATTAGCATATTATTTTATAGAAATAATTGAAAAAATTACTTCCGAAAACGAAAAGCATGAAGTTCTTTATGATTTGCTTGTGGATTTTTTAGAACGGTTAAAAACTGAGACTAAATTAAAAAAACTGCGGTTGGAATTTATCCAAAAAACCCTAATTAATTTAGGTTTCTGGCCGCTTGGAAAAGAACTTAAAAATGCCGATGGGGTATTGGAAGATGTTTTGGAGCGAAAGATTAACTCGGTTCGTGTAGGCAAGGCAATCCTCGGATAATTAAAAACGTTAATTAAATATTCTTATGTGATAAAATCGCGTATGGCAAATCTAATAAAGTGCCCGCATTGTAATCGGGAATTTGAAATGACTGATGTTTTAAAGCATCAGATAGAAGAAGATGTAAAATCTGCAATTGAGAATAAATTAAAAAAAGAAATTGAAGAAAAGTCAAAGATGGAGTTTGATGATTTGGAAAGAAAACTCAAAGAAAAAGACGAAAAGGTTAAGATATTGCAGGAGCAGGAACTAAATCTTCGGGAGCAGAAAAGAAAAGTTGAAGAAAAAGAAAAAGAATTAGAGTTGGAACTTACAAGAAAAATTGATGAAGCTCGGAAAAACATAGAAGCGGAAGTTCTTCAAAAAGCATCCGATGACCATCGGCTCAAAGATTTGGAAAAGGACAAGTTAATTACGGATCTGAAAAAATCCCTTGAGGATGCCCAGAGAAAAGCGAACCAAGGGTCTCAGCAGTCACAGGGAGAAGTGATGGAGTTGGAGTTGGAAGAAATTTTGCGCCGCGAATTTCCTGATGACGAGATTTCGGAAGTCAAAAAAGGACAAAGGGGAGCTGATATCGTACAAACTGTCCACGATAAAATGGGGCGGGGTTGCGGCAAGATTTTATGGGAATCAAAAAATGCTCAGTGGTCGGCCGGATGGATAAACAAACTTCGTGACGATCAAAGAGAAGCCAAAGCTGATCTTTCGGTACTTGTTGTAGAAAATGCACCGGAGGGACTTGATACTTTTGATTATCGAGAAAGAGTTTGGATAACCAAAAGGCGTTTTTTCCACGCGTTGGCGATCGCACTTAGATTTGATTTAATCCATATTTATTTTGAGCGTGTTTCAAGTGTCGGTAAAGACGAAAAGATGGAAGTAATTTATCAGTATCTGACAGGAGCGGAATTTAAACACAGAATCGAGGCAATCGTGGATGCTTTCTCAGCACTTCAGGAAAATATTGAAAAAGAGAAGAGATTTTTCAATGTAAAGTGGGCTAGGGAGGAAAAAGAAATAAGAAAAATTATTGATAATACTCACGGAATGTGGGGGGAACTGCAATCTGTTACGAACCGCTCCCTTCCTCAAATAAAAAGTCTGGAGTTAGATAGTGGGGATAATTAGCGATTCAAAAACGTATTGCAAGTTGTATATTTTCCACCACTTCCTACGGGATAAGATCTACAAAAAGCTTCTTGTAATTTGATTTTCAAATTTGTACCAAAAAGTCTATCGGAAAAAATTAAACTAAAGACAATTGAGATCAGATATACGATTAAAATAACACTTACCCAAGTTCGTATTTTACTTTTTTGTTTATCTCTAATTTCCGGATCTTTTTCCTTGTTAGCCTGATCCCCAAAAGATTTGAAAATTACTTTTGTAAGTAGCATTTGTATTTAATTATAATATGAAGTTTCAACAGTTAAAATGTTTGGAGTTGGAAAGTGGAGATAATTGATATAGAATCGTAAGTATGGCAGATTTAATGGAGAAAATTACCAGTTTGGCAAAAAGACGAGGATTTATTTTTCAGTCGAGCGAGATTTATGGAGGCATCCAGGGATTTTGGGATTATGGTCCACTTGGTACCGAGCTAAAGCGAAATATTAAGGCCGAATGGTGGAAATCTATGGTCTATGGTCGTGAAGATGTTGTAGGAATCGACGCTTCGATAATTATGAACCCCGAAGTTTGGAAAGCATCCGGACACTTGGAAGCATTTACTGACCCATTGGTTGAGTGCAAAATTTGTCATCAACGAATTCGTGCGGACAATGAAGAGGAAATATCAGGGCACGAAAAGTCACACAAGGATAAAAAAGTCGAGTGGACAGAGGCTAAATCGTTTAATTTGATGACAGAAGTTTTTCTTGGTGTTACTGAACCCAAGTTGAAAGCATATCTTCGTGGTGAGATTACACAAGGTGTTTTTGTTAATTTTTCAAATGTGGTTTCCTCGAACCGCGTTAAAATTCCTTTTGGAATAGCCCAAATCGGTAAAGCATTCAGAAATGAGATTACTCCGGGAAATCTAACATTTCGAAGCCGCGAGTTTGAACAGATGGAGTTGGAATACTTTGTAAAGCCGGAGGATGCGGAGTCTAAAAAAACTTTTGAATATTTTAAAAATCTCCGTATGGATTGGTATACCGGTCTTGGAATAAATAAAGATAAACTGCGTTTCCATGATCACGCAGATGATGAGCGTGCACATTACGCAAAGTATGCAACAGATATCCAATACGATGCTCCTTTTGGCTGGAGTGAGTTTGAAGGAATACATCACAGAGGGGATTGGGATTTGGGAAGACACAAATTAACTTACAAAGATCCAGATACAAATGAGAATTTCACTCCATGGGTAATCGAGACATCCGGTGGAGTAGACCGTGCAGCGTTATTTTTCTTAATCGATTCGTACAAAGAAGATGAGAAGAGAATTTATTTGGCTCTGCATCCCAAAATTGCTCCTTATAAAGCTGCAATTTTCCCTCTTTTGGCTAATAAACCGGATTTAGTTGAAAAAGCCAGAAAGATTTATGAAAACCTGAAAAAAAGTTTTGTAGTTACTTTTGATGACCGGGGAAATATAGGCAAGCGCTATTTTGCTCAGGATGAAATAGGAACTCCGTACTGCATTACGGTTGATTTCCAAAGCCTAGAGGACAATATGGTAACGGTACGGGATCGAGACACTGCAACTCAAGCGAGAATTGGAATAGATAAATTGGAAGGCTATATTAATTCAAAGCTTGAGCAATGACACTAGTAGATAAATTAAAAAATATTGTTAAACCAGGGGAAAAACCTATTAAAAAATCAAATCTTGGATTGCATAGTCAGGATAGGATTTATTGGGTCCCTTCAACTAACCCTAATTCAGAATTGATTCTGCAAAGAACTCAGGGTGCTCTAAGAAATCATAAATAAAATATTGCCGTACTTCTTGACTTTGTTAGATTATTAAACAACAATTATTACAGTGAAAATTGTTTTATTGAAAAAATATCTACCGTTTATTATCCTGGGACTTGGAGTTTTGGTCTTTGTCGTTGCATTTTTTATAATGAGAAGACCGGCTAAAGTTGTAACCGAAGAAGACGAAGAAGGAAATTTAATCGAATTAAAATTGGAAGAAATACCTGTAGTTTCTTTGACTCCAACTACCGACGGACATTATTTGAACTTAAAGATAGAAAAAATTAAAGTTCCTAAGGCAGTGACAATGGATTTTCAATTTTTATACGACGTACCTGACAAAGTTCAGCAAGGGAGCTCCGGTGACGATATTGATATAAGTTCCGGTAGTTTTGAATCAGAACTACTTCTTGGCTCAGAGTCTGCAGGGAAGTTTCGCTATGACGAAGGTGTCGAAAAAGGAGTTTTAACTCTTTGGTTTAGGGATTCCGATAAAAAACTTGTTACAAAGCTTGAAACGGAGTTCCATATGCAATCCGATTCCGATATTTTAAGTTCAAATGATGAAATATTTAAATTTGAATTGGAAAAATCAAAAGGTATATATGTGGTTATGAACACTCTTGGACTACCCGACGGATACGAATTTGATATCAACTCGGTTAAATCCGGTCCATACGGAGTCTTTTCGGAAAGCACTGGGGATGGAAATGCCGTTTTTACCGATGCCGGTGATTACTATAAGTTTGATGGAAATTGGGGTAAGAGCGATAGTGGTATGGGAATATTCGTTTTACTTAAATCTTCAGAATAAGGCAATTCGTGCCTGATAAATAAAATTTCTTCGCATATTGTTTGTCTTGACGGCAGTGTGAAAATATATCAAAATGGTTGAAAGTGGAGAGAAGTGGAGTGTAATGGAACATGCTGATAGGTCAATTTCAAACAAAACTGGACGAAAAAGGAAGATGTGCTATTCCGGCAAAGTTTCGAAGCAAAATAGGGAAGAGTGCTGTACTTGCAAAATGGTATGAGGGTTGTCTTGTTTTTGTTGGCGAGGATGGGTGGATTGCACTTTTAGAGAAATTAACGGCAAAATCAGAAATTTTCACAAGTCCCGTAAGAGACACAGACAGATTTATTATGGGTTCGGCTTTTGAAATTGAGCTGGATACGCAGGGAAGATTTGTTGTTCCGAAACTACTTCGGGATTATGCAAATCTTGCTTCTGATATCACATTTTTGGGACTTGGGGAAAGAATTGAAATTTGGAACAGTAAAAATTGGGAAGAGAAGGAAAGGCAAGTGAGTGAAAATGCCGAAAAGTTGATTGAAACTTTGGCTCGTGACACAAAAGAAAATGGAAAATAAGACTTATCCGTTTCACGAACCGGTTTTACTGGCAGAGACATTAAATTATTTGAATATAGATAAATTAGCACATTTACATGGTACTAAGGTTATAGATGCAACACTTGGATTTGGGGGACATACAATTGAAATTCTGAAGCGCGGTGTTTCGGTATTGGGAATTGAAGCTGATAGAGAGACTTTGAAGTTGGCGAAAAATGAAATAGCCGATGCCTGCCCTGCTTCCGAAAATAAATTCGGGAGCTATAAACTTATTCATTCTAACTTCAAAGATATTGATCAAGTTGCGCTAGAAAACGGTTTTGAGTTCGTTGACGGGTTTTTATTTGACTTGGGAGTGTCAACATTTCAATTAACGTCAAAAAAAAGAGGCCTATCCTTTATTCATCCCCGTTCACACTTGGATATGCGCATAGATACTGCAAGCCAAGCAGTTGATGCAAGTATGTTGTTAAACGCACTGGATCAAACTCAATTATCCAATCTATTTGCAAAGGTTTTTCACTTGGGTTTGGCTAAAAAAATTGCTTTGGCTATAGTTAGGCAAAGAGTTTACAAACCATTTGTAACTGTTGAGGATTTACTCAATTTGGTAGCCAAGCTTCCAAAGACCGCTTCGTTGAAAATAAATCCGGCAACAAAGATTTTTATGGCGCTTAGGATGGCGGTTAACAGTGAGCTGGAAAATCTATCAGAGTCTCTACCGAAAGCATTTTCTCTATTAAATGAGAGTGGAAGATTGGTAGTAATCTCTTTTCACTCAGGTGAGGATTCGATAGTTAAATCATTTATGAAAAAAATGGTCGACGAGAAAAAGGCTGTTCGGATAACATCTAAACCTGTTGTACCAAGTGGTTCTGAGATAAGTAAAAATCCCAGATCCAGGAGTGCGAAACTGCGATGTATTGAAAAAATATAACACACTTATAAACTATATGAGATTTAAAAATAATAAAGCAAAACGCAAAATTAATATAAAAGCTTTGATATTATTATCAAGTTTTTTTGTCATTGCTGTTCAGATTATTTATACAATACAGATTTCTTCATACGGCGGAAAATTGTCTGCGCTCGAGGAAGATTTTGATATTCTTTTACGGGAGAATGAAAACTTGACTCAAAAAATAGTTGAGTCGACATCAATGAATATGTTAAATGAAACCGCGAAAAACGATGGATTTATCAAGCCGGGTAATGTGATGTATGTTAGGGAAACAGGATTTGTTGCTTCTGCAAGGTAGCGATGAACAAATTTAGAATTTATGTTCTTCTGGTTGTATTTACGATTTCTTTTATTGGACTTTTAGTACGTCTTTTTTATTGGCAAATAGTTAAAGGTGCTGAATTATCGCAGGCTGCTGCAGGACAGCATAAAAATAATTTGATTTTGGAGGCTCCGCGCGGAGAGATATTCGCGACTGATGGATCGTGGCTCGCATCACGGGGAGAACGATGGACATTAACAGCGAATCCGAAAGAAGTAAGCGAAAATCCGCGCGAATTGGCTGAAGAAATTGTAGATATTTTATCAAAAGATAATGATGAACTCTCCGATAAAAAATCAGTTTTTGAAAAAATAGACAAAATAGCAAGTCTTTTGGATAAGAAAAATTTGTACTGGATTGCGCTGGAAAACCGTCTAGATGGGCAAAAAAAGGAAGAATTAGAAAAACTTTCAATTAAAGGACTGGGATTTGAAAAAGAAGAAAGCCGTTACTACCCGGAAGCATCCGAATCAGCACATTTACTCGGATTTTTGGGAAAAAATGAAAACGGCGAGAGTGTTGGTTATTTTGGATTGGAAGGATACTACGACGAAATGCTTTCAGGCAAAAAGGGATATGTCTCAAGAGATTCGGATGCCGGTGGTATACCGATTTTGTTTGGGAATTTCCGTGAGACGAAGTCAATTAACGGGATTGATCTTGTAACATCAATCGATAAGTATATTCAATTTACGATTGAGAACAAGCTCCATGACGGGATGATTAAATATGGTGCTAAAGCTGCGACAGCAATTGTTGCCGATCCTATAACCGGAGAAATACTTGCGATGGCAGCATACCCGACTTTCGATCAGAGTAAATATTATCAATTTGATAACAGCTTATTTATAAACCCTACAATTTCACAGTCATTTGAACCTGGTTCAATTTTTAAAGTAATTGTAATGGCCTCGGGGATTGACGGCGGAGTGGTTGAGCCGGATACAAAGTGCGATATATGCAGCGGACCCTTAAAAATCGACAAGTATTACATAAAAACCTGGAACAATCAGTATACGGCCGACTCAACTATGACTGATGTCATAGTGCACTCCGATAATGTCGGTATGAGTTTTGTCGGACGGAAATTGGGCGCCGATAAGTTTTATGATTATTTAAGCAGTTTTGGTTTTGGAAAACTAACAGGAATTGATCTTCAGGGTGAATCATCTCCTGCACTTCGCAAAAAAGGTACGTGGCGGGAAATTGACATAGCAACAACAAGTTTTGGTCAGGGTGTTGCCGTAACCCCGATTCAAATGATTAAAGCGGTTTCGGTAATTGCAAATCATGGGTTATTAACAAATCCGCGTGTAGTTAAGAAATTTAAAAACGAATCGTGGGAATATGAGGCCGATAAAGGAGAGGTTAAACGTGTTATTTCAGATAAGACCGCAAAAAAAGTCACTCAAATGATGGTTGAGGCAGTCAAAAACGGTGAGTCAAAATGGACAAATCTTCGGGGGTTTAGCGTTGCAGGTAAAACAGGAACCGCTCAGATTCCGATTGAGGGGCATTATGATGCCGAAAAAACTATTGCCAGCTTTGTAGGCTTTGCACCCGCTAACGACCCGAAGTTTATAATGCTTATTACTCTTCGTGAGCCGGAAAGCTCACAATGGGCTTCCGAAACAGCAGCCCCCTTATGGTTTTCAATTGCAAAAGATTTGTTTTTATACTACGGAATTCAACCAGAAAATTGATTTTGTATGATACAATAATTTTGCACAATGAATATAAAAGTAAGAGGCGGACAGGTATTATCCGGTGAAATTTTTCCTTCGGGTAGTAAAAATTCCGCGGTTCATATTATTCCCTGCACTCTTGTAATAAAAGGCAAAGTGGTACTTAAAAACGTGCCTGATATTGCGGATGTTGAGAAACTTGTAAAAATTTTATCGAAGCTGGGAAGTATTATTGACTGGAAAAGGCAGGAAAGTGAAATGATTATTGATAACACAAATGTTTCTTTTGAGCAGCTCAATCACGACGATTTGGGAAATATGAAAGGAACATCGCTTTTGTGGGGAGGACTCTTGGCCAGATTTGGAAAAGTTGATTTTGACGAACTTCCGGGAGGCTGTACTTTAGGAATAAGATCTCTTGAGCCTATTTATAAAGTTTTTAAAGATTTCGGAGTAAAAATTGATGAGACGGAAAAAGGGGTAGTAATGGAGATGGGTGTTAGGGATACAAATGAGGTGTGGCTTACTGAGATGAGCCCGACTGCAACAACAAACTTGGTAATGCTTTCTGTTTTGTCCAAAGGTAGTACCAAACTCATCGGAACCGCTTCGGAACCGCAATGTCAGGATGTCTGTAATTTCTTAAACGCGTGTGGGGCTAAAATTGGCGGGATCGGGTCCAGTGTTTTGGAAATTGATGGAGTTGACGAACTAAAACCGGTTGAATATACTCTTCTTCCCGATCACTATGAAATAACTACGTTTTTGGCTCTCGGTGCCGTAACCGGAGGTGAGGTTAAGGTTCACAATGCAATACAACATCATTTTAAAATGATCGTAAATGAATTTGAGAAATTTAACATTAAAATAGAATACGAAGGAGATACCGCAATAGTACGTGCGAATCAAAAAATTGAAATAAAAGGAAGTTTTGAGGACAAGACAAATTTAATTAGACCGCAGCCTTGGCCGGCACTTCCCGTCGATTTACTGCCCATGTTTGTACCTTTAGCCCTTGCTGCTCCGTCAGGATACATTATGTTTCATAATTGGATGTATGAATCGGGTCTTTATTGGACAAGCGAGCTCACAAAATTCGGTGCCGAAGTGATTATGGCGGATCCTCACAGAGTATTGGTTATGGGTGGAAGAAAATTAAAAGGTGCCGAGATAGAAGCACCTTATATTATCCGTGCCGTTGTATCTTACGTCATGACCGCCATGATAGCCCAAGGTGAAACCACAATCTTAAATGCTGATGCTCTTTATAGGGGACATCCTGATTTTTCTTCCAATCTGGCGAAGTTGGGAGCGGTTATTGAAGAGGTAAAGTAATATGAAACTGCAGGAACTTCGAAGCCTTCATAAATACAAATTAAAAAATCCTAAAATTTCCGTAAAAGGAATTACCGACGACTCAAGAAAAGTAATCCCCGGGTTTATATTCGTCGCAATTTCGGGTCTGACACATGACGGACACGATTTTATTAAAGAGGTGGTTAAAAAAGGCGCTATTTTAGTTGTTGGGCAGATATCGTCAAAAGATCTTCATTTAAATAAAGATATAGAGTATATAGAGGTTAGTGATTCGAGAGAGATGTTGGGAAAACTGGCATCTGATTGGTATGATGATCCATCTTCAAAGCTTAATGTTATTGGCGTCACAGGGACAAAAGGGAAAACCACAACATCTCATATCATTTACCATATTTTAAATAGTTCAGGGTCGAAAACGGGTCTAGTTTCCTCATTAGGAGCATTTATCGGTGATAAAAAAATAGATACAGGTGCTCATGTTACTAACCCTGATGTTTTAACTCTGAATAATCTTTTAGCGGAAATGGTGAGGGTAAAATGTAAATATGCGGTGTTGGAAGTTTCATCTCATGGCATTCATCAAAAAAGAATATCTGGAATTAAGTTTGATGTTGCGGTTTTAACCAACATTGCACCTGAACACCTGGATTATCACAAAAACTTTGATGAATATAAAAAAGTTAAAATATCATTTGTAAATTCCGCAAAAGAAAGAATAATAAGCAGTAAATCTGCAAGCCTTAATCTATTGCCCGGTGAATTTAACAATATTAATGCCGAAACTGCCTTGGAGGTTTGCGAAAAATTGGGAGTTGATAAAAAGAGTGCATTAAAAGCCCTTATATCTTTTAAACTGCCGGAAGGCAGACTTGAGGAATTAAAAACAGGAAAAAGATTCAGAGTATTTATTGACTTTGCTCACACACCCCAGTCTTTGGAGGCGGTGTTAGAATATTTGCGTAGCCTTACATCAAACCTGTTGATTTGTATTTTCGGATGCGCATCAGAAAGGGATGAGAAAAAAAGACCGTTAATGGGAGAAATTTCGACCCGTTTGGCAAATATTTCCATTATTACAGCTGAGGATCCCAGAAACGAAGATGTTAATAAAATAATTTCCGAGATTTCGGCAGGTGTGGATTTAAGTAAAGCTGAGTTAATGTCAGATATAAAAATTCCTTTGTCACAAAATACTAAAAACGTATATTACAAAATACCGGAAAGAGGTAAAGCAATAACATTTGCGATCAATAAAATTGCACATAATGGGGACGTAATTGTCATCTGTGGAAAGGGTCATGAAAAGAGTATGAATTATAATGGAGTAGAATACCCTTGGTCAGATAAGAAAGCAGTAGAGTATGCCCTAAAGAGAAAGACACTTGTAATAAATAAATAAGTTATGGAAAACAAAACTCCGAAGAAAAAGAAAGCTGAAAAGTTGACTAATCCTCCTGATCCAAAATTAAAACCAAATCTGTCATCGAAGATGAAAGTTCACTTTATGGGGATTGGTGGGAGTGGGATTTCAGCTGTGGCTGCACTTGCAAAAAATCATGGCTTTAATGTTAGTGGATGTGATTTGGAAAAAAGTACTGCTTATTCAGATAAATTAAATAAAGCTAAAATAAAAGTATTTACGGGACATAATGTTGGGCATATTAAAAATTATGATCTTCTTGTCGTCTCACCGGCAATAATCTATCAAAATTTAAATCACCCTGAATATCAGAAAGCTTTAAAGGAAAATAAGGTTGTTGTTTGGAACAAATTTGTTGGCGAATATTTGCTAACCGATAAAAATGTAATTGCAGTCTCAGGAACTCACGGTAAAGGAACTACAACCGCGATGGCATCTCTTTTATTCGAATTTGCTCAGCTTGATCCCAACGTAATAATCGGAGCAACGGTACCGCAGTGGAGCAGTAATTATAGAATTGGAGATTCGGATATTTTTATAATTGAAGCTGATGAGTTTTACGAGAAGTTTCTTGATTATTCCCCGTCAACAATTATTATCAATAACATCGAATTTGACCACCCTGATTATTTTAAAAACGAGAATGAAATAATCAAAAGCTTCGAAAAATTCTGCCGACTTCTGAAAAACGATAGAAACTTAATTGTAAATTTGGACAGTCAGGGTGTAATAAGACTTTTGGAAAAGTTGAAAAATATTCGGGGACTGACTACTTATGGGTATTCTCTAAACCCAAATCCCGGGTTCAAAACAAAATATTTAATAACGGGAAATATAGTAGAGAAAAATCCAAACGGAACCAGGTTTAGAGTTTATTCAGATGAACTGGGAATAGATACAGAAATTAAACTTACAATCCCTGGTGATTATAACGTTTCAAACGCTTTGGGGGTGATTGCGTTAGCCAAAATATTTAAAATTCCTGATGAAGTCACGAAACAAATCTTGGCCAATTATAACGGCCTGGGTAGAAGATTCGAGAAAGTTTTCGATAAAAACGGGATAATTATTTACGACGATTACGCACATCATCCGACAGCGATTAAAAAAACTCTTGATGCTCTTAAACAAAGGTATCCTACAAGTAGAATAATTTGTATTAACGAGCCTCACTCTTTTTCAAGAACAAAGGCATTGTTAGATGAATATAAAGGAGTTTTTGAGAGTGCCGATAAAGTAATTATCGGTCCTATTTTTAAAGCCAGGGACACGAAAACATTTGGAATTACTGGAAAAAATATTTTGGTGAAAGCTATGCACAAAGATATTATTTATGAAGATTCAATCAAATATATTATAGGACTTCTTAAAAAAGAAATTAAAAAAGGGGATGTAGTGATCGTGATGGGAGCGGGTGAGAGTTATCTTTGGACTAGAGAAATTGTAAAAAATATTTAAACCCTTTTCTTGTTTTCTTTCTGAATTGTACTCCAGTGGTATAGATAAAGTGGTGCTCCGACAACTATCATTGAAATCGATCCTGCAAGTTCTCGTTGTCTTTGCCGTACGGTTTCGCGCTCCCTAATCATATTATCGTTTACAGAATCGATAATTTCCCCTTCGATTTTCGGAGCCGAATATTCGTAAATATCCGCACCCTTAAAAACAAAAACCTTCAAACCCAACTCAACAATTCTGATCGTGCCTATAACGGCCACTAAAAGACCGACAAACGAAAGTAAATATAAATATAAAAGCCTGATACTAAATTTCATTCTTAATTAATACTACAAAATATTTTTAAGTGCTTCAAGACTGTCAAAATCGTAAATAGAAACGGAATTAACCTTTTTACCTTTAAATTGCTTTTTAATTTTGTATATGGTCTTACTATCAACCAGATCTGATTTTGTAAGAAGTATCACTTCTTCTTTTTCAAGAAGATTATTGTTATATTTCCCCAGTTCATTTCTGACTGATTTATAATCATCTTTTGGATTTTCGCTTTCCGAGCTAATGCAATGCAAGATTGTTGTAACTTTTTCAATGTGTTTTAAAAATGAAATTCCGAGGCCTTTTCCCAATGAGGCACCTTCAATAAGCCCGGGAATATCCGCTAAGACTTTATTTTTATAAACTCCGAGGTTTGGAGAAAGTGTCGTAAACGGATAATTAGCAATTTTGGCGTGAGCAGCGGTTAGCTCATTTAATAAACTGCTTTTTCCTGCATTTGGAAGCCCGACAATTCCGAAGTTAGCAATGAGTTTAAGAATTAATTTTAGTTGAAGCTTATCACCTGGAATTCCCGGTTGGGCATATTTCGGTGTTGTATTTGTAGGGCCGCGAAACTCATAATTTCCTTTTCCGCCAATGCCTCCTTTTGCGATGAATTCAATTTGATCTTTTAGCGTCATTTCAAATAACAATTTTCCGGAAATATTGTCTATTACGCTTGTCCCGACCGGAATCATAAGCGTTAAATCCCCACCGTCTTTTCCGGTTCTTTTGTTTTTTCCTCCCGGGTTTCCCGATTCCGCTTCAAAATCATATTTTGCAGTAAATTGATTAAGAGCTGTTAAATCGCTCACTGCCTTAAAATAAACATCTCCCCCCACGCCTCCGTTTCCACCGTCTGGGCCTGAATGAGCCATTTTTCCAAACGAAACAACTCCGTTGCCGCCTTTACCCCCTCTAACTTCAATTTCAACTTCGTCAATTAACATACCGCAAATTATACATTACTTTTATTGTTTCATGAGATGAAGATGTATATTTGAAGAGTTTTAAAATGATGTAAAATTAGTAGAGTATGAATAAAAAATATTATATTGCTTTTGCAGGATTAGTTGCAGCTACGGCACTTTTTTATTTGGGATATATATTTATTGCACAGATCAGGAGTGGAAACGAAATGCCTTTCTTTAATCAGGTAATTGCTCCGTAATTTATGACTTGTAGATTGGTTTTACTCAACGACTATTTTTCCGTACTGTGAAGAATCCAGATGGTTGTGATATCCGTAAGTACCCGGTTTATCAAAAACCAATGATAAAGTTTCTCCGTCCGAAAAATTACCCAGATTAAGTGCGGGATATTTAAGGTGTGTGGGGTGGTCAGCTGAATTTACAGTTGCGGTTTTACCGCTTTTATTTGTCCAGTTAACTTTCGTTCCGGCTTTTAAAGTTACAGTTTGTGGAGAAAAGCCAGTGTCTGTTAGTATTACGTCGACAGTCGTTAATTCTTCGGTTTGTGTACTTGATGTTGTTTGTTTTTGCGAATAGGGATTAGAAGTCTTTTTGGCAATAACAAAATAGTAGATTAGCCCGTAAGCAACAACTGCAACTACTGCGTAAATAAGAAGCCACTGCCAAAGAGGTCTTTTTTTGTATGAAGCCACAGCCGATGTTTTATTTTCTGACACTTATTAAATTTATCTGATTTGGAATTATTTTGTCAACTGTGCGTTGTATTCTCCGTAGAAATCCGACACTTCTGAAGTAAAATATGGAGGTGTTAAGTACAACTAAGATAACAATGGCTTGGGAATTGTTTGAAGCTGG
>Ga0209727_1000759_pt1 | contig 32470 bp, 36 predicted proteins | sample RifGroC1_FD_183995 | JGI IMG/M metagenome (GOLD analysis project Ga0209727, IMG submission 183995) | Groundwater microbial communities from Rifle, Colorado, USA - Groundwater C1 (SPAdes) (version 2) | ecosystem: Environmental > Aquatic > Deep subsurface > Groundwater | place: Rifle, Colorado...
AGGCATATAAACCTGGAGGAAGTGGAAGGGGAAAGGTTGAAGGGCGCAAATATCCTCAAGGTTTTCCGTCCGGATCCGAACGTGGGCTTGCGCGCTCAAATTTATAAAAAATCCTGGAACGAAATCAAAAGCAATCCGGTTTTTGGGATAGGGTGGGGTAACATCGGAAAGATTTTGGGATCGGATGAGCGCGGCGCTTCGCTCAACGCCAGCAACATCTTTTTGGAAGTCTGGTTGGGAACGGGAATCGTCGGGCTGGTTTGCTTGGTTTTCGTTTTTGGATCCATTTTGATCAAGTCATTGCAGTTTTATTATGAGGGCGGGGTGGGAGAAAAGACGGCCGCAGTATTCGCGGCGCTCGGAGCTTTTGCGATCTTGGTTCCGAATCTTTTCAATTCGGGGATATTTCTGGGATTTTTGTGGGCGTATTTCGGAATCGCGGTCTCGCTTTTAAATAAAAAATAAGGATAAAATATGAAAATAGGGATAGATATCAGGCTTATCGGAAAAAACAGGACTGGGGATGAGGTCGTGTTTTTCAATTTGACCAAGAAATTGGCACGGATAGACACAGATCACAGATTCGAACTTTTCACGGATGAGACAGATGGGGATAAATTGGCGGAGATAGGAAAGTGGCTAGGGATAGACGGCAAAGAAAATTTTAAGATCGTTTCATTGGGATCCCTCACCCCAACCCTCTCCCGAGGGGAGAGGGTGGTACGGAAGATTTTTAATAATAGGTTCTCCTGGAATTTCTGGGACCTTCAAAAATATCTGCGCAAAAATCCGGTGGACGTGTACCTGACCCAATACATAACTCCGTTTTTCGTGCCGAAGGAAATTCACCCTCACACCAATAAAGCTGGAGACGGTATTTTAGGTAAAACGGCAAATAGAATCAGAAATAAATATGTCAGTTGGCGCATAAAACATTTTGGTGTGGGGGTAAAGATCGTGACAATCATCCATGATATCTCCTTCAACTTTTTCCCGCAGTTCATCAAAAAAACCGATTTGCTGTTTTTGAAAACCTTGATACCTCTCAGCATCGAAAGGGCCGACTTGGTTTTAGGGGTTTCTGAATTTACAAGGGACGAGATCATAAAATTCTATAAAACCGATCCGAAGAAGGTGGATTTTTTCCATAATGCGATAGGCGAGGATTTCAAAAACCAGGACGTTTCCGAAGAGAAGTTGGTCGAGGTGAGAAAAAAATACGGCTTGCCGGAGAAATTCATACTTTATATCGGGACGCTCCAACCAAGAAAGAATATTCCTTTCCTGATTGAAAGCTATGCGAAGATCAAAGACAAGATCTCTGATACCAAGTTGGTGCTGGTGGGGAACCGCCAGGCCCATAATTTCGATATCCGTATAGATGAAGCGATCCGAAAACATAATTTGGAAGAAAGCGTAGTATTTCCTGGGTTCGTCGACGAGCAGGACAAGGCCGCCGTGTATAAATCGGCGCATGTGTTCGCTTTTCCTTCGCTCTATGAGGGCTTCGGCATCCCGATCCTGGAGGCCTTTGAAATGAAAACTCCCGTGCTGGCCGCGGACATCCCAAGTCTTCGCGAAGTGGGCGGAGACGCCGCTTCGTTCGCTGACCCGAAAAGTATTGATAAATTTTCCAAAGCATTGTATGATATATCCATTGATGAAAATTTAAGAGGCGGGCTTGTGGCCCGAGGACGCGAGAGAACCGGGCATTTTTGTTGGGAAAAAACGGCCCGGAAGCTCCTGGTTGCCTTCGAGAATGTCATCAGAAAATAAAAAACAGAAGTAATATATTTTTTAAAAAAGTATGAACAATTTCGCCAATAGGCTGGACAATGGGAGGGGTGTTGAAACTGGAGTAGTAAAAAAGAGAAAATGGCTCAAAGCCGTGTTGATTGTTTTGGCGATCGTTCTTGTCGTAGGCGCCGTCACGCTCTGGAAAGCCGGCAGCGTTTTCAACAAGGTTTCCACGAAAGGGGGCTTTTTCCAGAACATAGTCGGGGTTTTGCCTGGAGTAAACGATGAAGTCAAAGGGGAGGAGGAGGACAGGATCAATATTCTGGTCCTGGGGATGAGGGGCGCTAATATTCCTGGAGGAGGTCTTTTGGCTGACACTATTATGGTTGCCAGTGTGAAACCGCAGGAGAACAAGGTTGCTATGATCTCCATTCCGAGGGATTTCTATGTCGACAATCCGGCCCTAGGAACAAAAAGCAAGATAAATGCCGTGTATGCTTATGGAGAACAGAAAAACGTAGGTCAAGGTTTGGAAGATATGAAAAAAGTCGTCAGCGACGTGACCGGACTGGAAATCCACTATGGAACAGTCATCAACTTCAAGGGATTTTCAGATTTGGTCAATGCTGTCGGTGGAGTCGATCTGACCCTGGATAAGCCGTTTTCGGAACCTTTGCAGTTCAATGAAGCCCATGTTTGCGATCCGAACGTCTTTACCGTGCCTACGGGAGAATATGAATACAAGAAAAATGAGAAAGGCAAGGTCGTCGCGCAATATCCTCTATGTACCAACCCTAGGGTCGAGTGCGGCGGGGAATTCAATTTGCCGGCTGGAAAGCAGACCTTGAACGGAGAAAAAGCCCTTTGTTATGTGAGAGCCAGGGTGACTTCCAGCGATTTCGATCGCGCCAGAAGACAACAGTTGGTCATCCAGCAGATAAAGGAGAAAGCTCTCGCGGTCGGAACACTTACTGACTTTGAAAAAATAAACGACATAATCGACAGCTTGGGTAACAACGCCCAGACTGATATGCAGCTTTGGGAGATGAAGCGGATGTTTGAATTATATCGAGGCATGAACAACCCCCAAATGTCCCAAAAGGTCCTTGAAAATTCCACGGAAGGACTTTTGTATAACCCGCCAGCCGATCGTTATGAGGGCGCGGGATACATACTCCTTCCAATCGGGGATAATTACGACAAAATACGGGAAATGGCTCAGAACATCTTCGCTTCCACTGGACAATCCCAAGCAGCAGCGCAGCCCCAATAAGCTTATCTTCTAATCCTGGACCAGTCATACTCCATGTATCCTGGCCATAACCGGAAAAATGGAGTTATCGGTCATAATAACGAGTTATAGGAATCCGGATCTGCTTAAGGTCTGTCTTAACTCCGTCAAGGAAAACCTGAAGGGAATATCCCATGAGATCATAGTTGCGGATTCGGCGACGGAAGAACGGACTGAAATGATGATGAGGGAAGAATTTGCCGATGTCAGGTTTTTTCCTTTCGAGAAAAACGTCGGTTTCCAAGCTTTGCTTAAAAAGGGCTTGGATGAAAGCAAGGGGGAATACCTCCTTCTTTTGAATGGTGACATCTTGGTCAAGCCGGATTCGATTGAAAACCTGTATAAATATGTATCGGAAAACCCTTCTGTCGGAATAGCGGGACCCAAGCTTCTTAATTTCAACGAAACTTTGCAGTATTCCTGTTTCCGCTTTTACAAGCCCATGACTATCGTGTATCGGCGGACTTTTTTGGGAAAAATGGGATTTGCCCAAAAGCATCTGGATTGGTTCTTAATGAAAGACAAAGATCACAAAGATGTTTTGGAGGTCGACTGGATCATGGGATCGGCCTTGATGCTTTCCAGGAAAGCGCTGGAGAAAGTCGGTTATCTTGACCCGCGTTTTTTCATGTATATGGAGGATGTGGATTGGTGCAGGAGATTTTGGGAGAACGGGTACAAGGTCGTCTATTATCCGAAAGCCGTCATGCATCATTATCATGGCAAGGGTAGCGCGAAAAAAGGAGTTATTTATTCGTTGCTTTTCAACAGACTTACCTGGATCCATATTTCCAGCGCGGTAAAATATTTTAAGAAATATTGGAAAAAGCCTTTGCCTTCGAAAAATTAAAAGCACTCCGTCAAATCACCGATTCATCGGGTCCGCCTGCGGCGGAATTTGGCGGGGCAAGAAAATATGCCGGAACAAGAACAGGTTACAGAAAAAAACAGGATGATTTTCGACAGATACAGAACCATAGTGTCCGTGATGCTGCTTCTTATCATCGCTTTTTGGGTCGGTTTCGACAAAGGGAAGAAGAGTTCTTCCGAGCAGGCAGCCGAAATCATTCCTCTCGACAAGGCTGTCGTCCAGAATGAGAAAGGCGCCCAGGCCATAGACTTTTCCCTATATTGGGACGTGTGGGAGTTGCTCAAGGAAAAATATGTGGAGTCGGAAAGCTTGGACGCGAAAAAGCTTCTGTATGGATCGATCGACGGCATGCTGCGTTCAACAGGCGATCCTTATACTTCCTTTTTGAGTCCTGACGAGAACAAGCGTTTCAATGAAGAGATAGAAGGGAGTTTCGAAGGCATCGGCGCGGAGCTCGGGATAAAAAACGGAATCTTGACGATCATCGCTCCTCTTGAAGGAACTCCGGCTGAAAAAGCGGGTCTCCGGGCAGGCGACAAGATCATAGACATAAACGGCAAATCGGCGCAGGAAATGACCCTGGAAGCGGCAGTGGATCAGATCAGAGGACCGAAAAACACCGAAGTGGTGCTGACAATCTTCAGGGAGGGCGAGGAAACTACCCGCGACATAAGCGTCCAGAGAAACGTCATCGATGTCAAAAGCGTCAAGCTTGAATCCAAAGACGGAGACATCGCTTATATAAAGATCAGCAGGTTCGGCGACGATACGACGAGGGAATTTTCGACCGCTATCAACAGGGCGGTTAACCAGAACGCGAAAGGGATCGTTTTGGATCTGAGAAACAATCCTGGAGGATATCTGGAAGGAGCCGTGGATGTTTCCAGTAAAATGCTTCCTAAGGGAAAAATAGTCGTTATCGAAGAGAACGGCGATAAATCCAGGGAAAATATTTATGCGCGCGGAGGGGATGTCGCTAGCGGCATCGAAACCATTATCATGATAAATGAGGGCAGTGCCAGCGCCTCCGAGATTTTGGCTGGAGCGCTTAAGGAGAATAGGGAAAATGTGACCATAGTCGGTAAGAAATCTTTCGGCAAGGGATCCGTCCAGGAGCTCATCAGACTTCCCCAGGGGACGGCTGCTAAGATTACTGTGGCGCGCTGGTTGACTCCGGATGGAAATCAGATCAACGAACAGGGGATATCTCCAGAAGTGGAAGTGGAGCTTACCAATGAGGATTACGAGAGCGACAGGGATCCTCAGTTAGACAGGGCCCTGGATATCGTCAGGGAAAAAACCGCCCAATAATTACAGCCAAGGGGTCGTATGTGAAAACCTTATATAAAAACGCTTCCAAGGCGGAAGCGTTTTTTTGTATGCGTTTGCAGGTCCGATCCGTTCAAATATCTATTGCTGCGTTTTGAAACCGTTGGAAACCCATTTGGAATAACCTTCTTTCAGAACCGAAGACGCCAGGAATTTCATGTCATATAGCCTTACTGACGCTTGGAAAGCCTCCGTTTCCATGTTCGCGTATATGACGACCTGGCCTGGGGAGAGGACTTCTGAGCGCCTGCTTTCCAATTCAGGAAGGGGAATGTTGCGCGCTCCCGGCAGATGTCCCTTTGCGAAATCTTCTTTTTCGCGGACATCAAGGATGAAAAGAGGCTCGTTGCGATCCATTTTACCCTTCAATTCCTCCTGTGAAACGTAGTCCACTTTCGATTGGTCTAGGAAGTTTGTCGGATCACCGTGGGTGACCGTCTGACCGCTTAAAATTTTCCATCCATCGAGCCCCATTGCTATAAGCAATACTTTTTTCGCTCCCTTGGCCGTAAGAAGGGAAGCTGCTTCGTCTAGGGATGGGGAATCCTGGTTTTCTCCGGGCAGTAGTGCCACTGACTGGCTTATTTCCTCGCTGTACGCAGCTATCTGTTCCAATGGCACGTGAACCGAATCCAAGACATGTTCATTGGCGTATTCCTCAAAGGATCGCACGTCCATGATAAGGAAATCTTCCCGGTTTTTTATTATGTCAGAAAGGGTTTCAGCGGAAGTGAGCTCATATTTCGTGGCGGTTTTTTCGACCACGGCCTGGGTACTTTCCTTTTTGGGAGCGAATGATTCCCGCAGAAAAGTGAAAGCCGCGACGAAAATTATCAGAAAAATACCGATGATTACGACGATCACTTCCTTGTTTTTGCTCATGTGAGTTTTTGGATTATTTGTTTTTGAAAGTGGAATTTTTGGGTTTTTGATTTCAGATCAAGATGCCGCCGACGAACCCGGGATAACCGTTCGCGAAATCTTTGGCGGACATAGCTTTTTTCCCTTCGGGTTGGATTTCTTCCAATATTATGACGCCCTTTATGGTCTGGACTCCGATCATTTCTCCCAATTCGAAAACCTCCCCGGTTTCATGGTGGGTTGCCGGATTGTTTTTTTGGAGTTGTATTTTCAGTAATTTGAGCCTGAGCACGGAATCCTTGTTTTTCCAGAAAGTGAAGATGCCCGGCCAAGGATAAAGGGCTCGATATTTGTCATTGATGGATGCGGCATCCTGTTCCCAGATGATCCTGCCGTCTTCGCGCTCGATGAGCTGGCAAAGGGTTGCATCCGATTCGTTCTGTTTCTTGGGTTCGATTTTCCTTCGTACCCAAAAAGGAACGGTTTCCAAAAGCAGATGGATGCTCAGTTCGGAAAGCTTTTTTGAAAGCGTTTCGGCATTGTCATAGTCTTCGATTCGGATGCTTTCCTGGGAAAGGATGTCTCCCGTGTCCATTCCTTCATCCAAGAGCATTATAGTGGTTCCGGTGACCTTTTCTCCCACGAGCAAGGCGTTTTGAATAGGGGAGGGACCGCGGAATTTCGGCAAAAGGGATGGATGGACATTGAGACAGCCGAGCCCGGGGGCCTCCAAGACTTTCTTGGGCAGTAATCTTCCGTAAGCGGCGACTATCGCCAAATCCGGTTTGAGATTTTTAAATTCCGAAATAGCGTCTTCGTTGAATTTCTCCGGCTGGAAAACAGGAATATCTTTTTCCATGGCGAATTTTTTGACAGGGGATTCGGAAATTTCCTGTTTTCTGCCCACTTTGGAATCGGGCTTGGTGAACACCCCGACGATGTTGTAGTCGTTTTTGAGAAGAGCTTCCAGGATTTCTTTGGCGAAATCGGAGGTTCCCATGAAAACCGTCCTGAGCTTGATGTGCTTATTCTGTTCCATTATTTTTTCCATGTGTCATTCCGGGCTTGACCCGGAATCTAGGGCTCTGGATTCCCGTTTGCACGGGAATGACAAATGTGCAAATTTTATTTTTGAATTTTAGATTTTCTGCTTTTCTTGATGCGATCGATGATCAATACGCCGTCGAGATGATCGATCTCATGTTGGAGCGCCCTTCCCAGCAGACCGTCAGCTTTTATTTTTTTGGCGATGCCTTTTTCATCGATATATCGAACTTTCACTTCTTCCGGCCTGTTTATTTCGAAAAACTCCCCGGGAAAGCTCAGACACCCTTCTTCCATGATAATCTTAGTTTTGGACTTGGCGGTGATTTGGGGATTGATAAGCACGAAAGTCTCTCCTCTTTCTTCGATCACGCAGAGCCTGATACTTTTTCCGATCTGGGGTGCGGCCAAACCCAATCCGTTGGCCGACCTCATGGTTTCGAGCATTTCGGAAATCAAAGATTGAACCTCCTTGTCCAAGGGATCCTTTATTTTCACGGTTTTCTTGCGGAGAACCTCGTCCCCGTTTTTTCGTATCTCCAATGTCATATTCACTTAGTCTAGCGGACTTTTGATGGTTTGTAAATTGGTATTGGCGACTTTCGTGTATATCTGCGTCGTTTCCAATTTCGCGTGTCCCAGAAGCTCCTGGATATATCTGATGCTTGTACCGGCCTCCAAAAGGTGGGTAGCGAACGAATGACGCAAAGTGTGACAGGACACTTTCTTTGATACGCCTGCGATCTGGGCAGCTTTCCTGACTATTTTCTCCGCGCTTTCGGAAGTCAGGTGGCTTTTGCCGCCCGCTCCGGTAAAAAGATAGTCCGTGGGTTTTTTGAGCGCCATTTGTTTTTTCAAAACGGGAAGCAGTTTTTCAGACAGCAGGGTACAGCGGTCTTTGTCTCCTTTCCCTTGGCGCACCATGATCATCATGCGGTCCGGATCAAAATCCCGCATGCGTATTTCAACCGCTTCACTGACACGAAGGCCGGCGGAATACATCAGGGAAATCAAAAAATGATGCTTCGGATTTTCCGTGACGGCAAGCATCCTCTCGATTTCCTCTTTGCTGAGAACGGTGGGGAGGTAGTTGGATTTTTTCGCACCTTTGATATCGAAAAAGAATTTTCTTTTGAGTATTTGCCTGTAATAAAATTTCAGCGCGTTCAGGGCGACATTGAGCGTGGAATTCGCGCAGCCCCTGTCTTTCAAAGATTCCAGATATCGGCGGATGTCGTCGTTGGTCACCGCTGTCGGATTCTTTTTGATAAATTCCAAAAAAAGCCTGTTATAAAGCAAATATGACTCGATCGTTCTGCGACTGAAGCCCCTGATCTTCAATTCTCTTTCCAAATTGTGCGCGACATCCCTATCGGAAGTGGTCGTTCTTGCGTTTTTGTGATAGAATGTATTCATAAGGCGTTATGCTTACATCGAAATTATACCATAACCCCGTGATTTAGCCAAAAATCCACCCAGTACACATAAACATAGTTAGCTGAAATATTCCTTTTCTTTTTTGGGCTACTGCTCAATTGTTTTAAAAAATTTTCAAATTTCTTTTTCATTAATTAAAGAGGGGTAATAAGATGTTTTCTCCGCTCCGCTACGAAAACGATATATTTATAAGGGGAAAACGAATACAATAAAAATAATCAAAATTCAATCGGTAAATAATTTATGGAATTTAATGAATAATTATGACTACTAAACAAGATATTATCAATGCAATTCAAAAAACCGCTAAAGAAAATGGTGGGAAGCCTTTGGGTATGGGTAGATTTGAAAAAGAAACAGGAATAAAGCCCTATGACTGGCAGAGATATTGGACACAATTTAGTAAAGCACAACAAGAAGCAGGTTTCTCACCGAATCAACTCCAAGTTGCTTATTCAGACGAATTTCTTTTTGAAAAAATTATTTCTCTTGCTCGGAAGCTATATAAATTTCCTACTACGAGAGAAATTCGTATAGAAAAAATAAACAACCCAGAATTTCCTGACAATTCCGCTTTCACTCGCGCGTTTGGCTCTAAGCAACAGTTTTCCTTGAAATTAGCTGAATACTGTGAGGGTAAAAGTGACCACGAAGACATAATTGAATTATGCGAGGAAGTTTCAGGGAAAACTGGCGAACAGGAAGAATCTGACGATAAGAGCAAGGAAATTCTGGGTGCAGTTTATCTTTTCAAGCATGGTAAATATTATAAGATTGGAAAAACTAACGATACCGTGCGAAGAGGAAATGAACTTAAAATTCAGTTGCCCGAAAATTTGGATTTAATCCACGAAATTAAAACCGATGACCCAAGCGGTATTGAGGCATATTGGCACAGACGCTTTGAAGCCAAAAGAATGAATGGCGAATGGTTTGATCTAAATTCTACTGATTTAAAAGCGTTTAAGTGTTGGAGAAAAATCGTCTAATAAATTTATGAACGAAATTATATGTCCACATTGTAAAAGGCTTTCAAAGTAGACGAGACGGGAATGGGAGTTTTGGATTTTGGGCATTCACCCCTGACCCCTCTGCCCAAAATCCAAAACGGAAAAAGAAATTTGAAAATTTTTTAAAACAATTCCGACTGCTGTCGGAAAAAAGAAAAGGAATACATCAGCTAACAACGAGTATCCGGTTACGGCTTTTATCCAAAAGCCTCCACCCAAATTTTTCTTTCGCTCCGCTACAGAAAAACTTCGGATACTCGTAACGTTGTACGAAATTAAAAAATAGGGTTTTTAAAAATATGAATATCAACAATTGGTTAAATAAATTCAAATGTGGCTGGGAGGGCAAAAATATCGATGATGTTTTGTCTTTATTTTCGGCTGATGTTGTATATTACGAGACCCCATTTCATAAATTAAACGGATTGGATGAGATTAAAAAGGAATGGGTGGCTATCATGGATCAAAATGAAATTGATTTGAGTTACGAAGTATTTTCAAAAGATGATAATAAATATGCAGTTCAATGGGATTTAAAATATTCTGATAAAGAAAAAAATCAATTACATTTTTCCGGGGTGTATCTCATCAAATTGAATGAAATGGGGTTATGCAACGAATTTAGGCATTACTGTGAAAAGGGCGATTTTTAAAAACCCTATTTTTTAACATCGTACAACACCAAATATCTGGCTCAAAAATTTTGCCTTATTAGATTTTAAATTAAGGAACGCAAAACTTTTTCGACCCAAATTTGCTTTCGTTACACTCCAGCAAACTTCAGATATTTGGATACGTTCTGCGAAATTTATAAATTGGCAAATAAATCTTTTAATATGGAATCTAAAATTAAATCAGCTACAATTGAAGATTTGAAAAGAGTTCAAGAGCTAAACCTTATGCTGTTTGAAAAGGAGTACGCAGAATTCGACAACACCCTTAATTGTAAGTGGACGTTTGGCGAGGTTGGCACGGAATATTTCAAAGGACGTATTACTGAAGATGATGGCTGTGTCTTCGTGGCTATAATTGATGATGAAATTGTCGGTTATTTGGCAGGTGGTCTTATGGATACTAAAAAAACTTACAGGGTGTTGCCGAATTCTGCTGAGCTTGAAAATATGTTCGTGCTGGATAAATGCAGAGGCACGGGCATCGGTTCGAAGCTCTATAAAGCATTTATTGATTGGAGTAAATCAAAAGGTGTTAAAAGGTTGCGTGTGGGTGCCTCTGCTCAGAATGTGGCTGGGATTGGCTTTTATAGAAAAAATGGTTTTAGCGATTATGATTTAATTTTAGAAACTAATTTGTAATTTATTTGCCAATTTATAAACATCGCCTAACAACGCATATCTGGCTACATCCCGATCTTTCAATTAGATACAATAAGGAGTGTCGGGACTCCGCCCAAATCCCGTCGCTCACGAGCGACAGGACTTCTCATATTCGGACACGTTGTGCAAAATAAAAATATTTTTATAAGAAAACACTTATGAAGCCCGATTTCTATTCAGCGCTCCAAAAGCACTTTGATGCGATCACAAATAGGGATTTAAACGCTTTTAAATCCCATCTTACGCAAAACGAAACCTTGTATACCATCGTACAAAATGGGCACGCCTTCACGACTCCAGAAGAAACAATTGCTATTCATAAAGAGTGGTTCAAGGATCCTAATTGGATTTGGGAGGGTTTCGTGGTTCACAAAGTGGTTGGCGAAGATATGGCAATGGCGCTCGTTAAATATGACTACCGTGCTAAAGCGGAAGACAAACCCTTCAGCACTTGGTTGACATACGTGTTTCAATTAGAAGATAACGAGTGGCGCATTATACACGACCACAATACCGCACTTGACTTTTATGCCTTTGCAAAATCAGCTGGGATCAATGACTAACAAGGAGAATAAAAAAAAGGGGGAGGGGAGGGGCCAGGTACCTTTTTTATTCTTTTGATGGTAACATGAAAACATATATTAACGGATATTTATGCCTCTCGATTTATTTTCAAAAACGCCGTTGCCGGAAAGCTTGCCTGAAAAAATGCAGATTACCGTCGATGAACTCAAAAAATCCTCCGGCAAAGAGGATTGCCTGAAGAAAGTTTATGGAATCATGACCCGAAAGTATAGGGGTTACCGCGTGAAAACTTATACCAGGTTTTTTGAAGTTTTCAAAAAAGACATCGGGTGTTTTTGGGGCAGGGAAGGGTTTTTGCATTGCACGAACATGAATTTCGTCATGCGCACATTGCTAGTGAAGAGCGGCTTTTTTTCCGAAGAAGATTTGAACCTCAAATGGACCCAGATTTGGTACGTCTCACCACACCAGTTTTTGCAGGTGAATGTCGATGGTAAATGGATCGATATCGACATTTGGGCGAATACCTATGGAGTCGGATTCGGAGATCATGCAAGCGGATTCAAACGATCCTAAGCGATCTGGATCGGATCCACGTCAATGATCCAGTCGGAAGAAAAGTTTTTCAAGAATCTTCCTGATTTGTTGGGGGATTTTTTGGAATTTTTAGGAAAATAAAAACCGCCTAAGCTTTTCAGCATATAGGCGGTCAGGTAGGGGTTGGATCTGTCATATCATAGTAAGACCCTTTTGATTTTTTCAAGGGCTTTGTCCGCATCGAAACGGAACGTTGGGTAGTATAGGAAATTCCTTGGCTCTCCGTTGGAGTAGCGTTCATAGCGGATATCAAGGGATATAATCGGATCGTCCTTCGGGAAATTCCGCATGAGAGTCCTAGTGACCAAGAACGAATCGTCGCCCCTTTTTATGGCTAAGGTTTTGGAATCCGGATCCAGATGAATGGCTATCAGCATGGAATAGATAAGACCAACTAGTAATAGTGATAATGAAATTTTCACAGAACATCCTCCTTTTTATCCATTATCCAGGTTGTATTATCTTACGACGGTGGCGATCCAAACCAGGAATATCTCAATAGTCCAAAGCGCTGTGACTATTTGAATTATCCTGCCTTTTTTTCGTGCAGGCAAGGTTGTAAGAAAACCTACTGCGTCGACGATTGTAAGAACGAGCCAGGTAGATCTTTCTGATTGAAAGCCTATGAAAACTTCCATTGGGCCAAACCAGACCGTATGTACGGTTTTAAGAAAGTAAATCGGAGCTAGTATGGCGATTAGTCCAAATATCCTTGCGTAGGTTTCATTTTCCATCGTTTTTTCCATCAGGGCCACTACTTTTTCCGCATTTGCGGTTATAGCCGTCATAAAATCCTCCTTTTGCGTATGAATATGATAGGAACTAATAGATAAGATGCCAAAATCAGCATCAAATTATCATAGCGAAAAACCAGCAAAATATCAAGCGATCTGGATCGGATCCACGTCAATGATCCAGTCGGAAGAAAGTTTTTCAAGAGTCCTCCGAATTTCTCGGGGGATTTCTTTTTGCTTGGGAAGCTTGATGATGATCTGTTTTTTCCTTCGTCCGCGGACGTTGGAAATGAGGGGATCGAGCGGTCCCAAGAGTCTGGGCTTGGGGGAGATTTCCGCGACGGCAGTTTTCAATTCCTCGAAGATTTTCGCGCTTTCCTTCTCGACTTTTAGAATGTCAGTGTGTTGGCAGACGAGTTTGATAAGTTTTCCGAATGGGGGAAGAGAAAGGTCCTCGCGCTGGGAAATTATTTTTTTGTAAAACGAAGCGTAATCCATTTCCGAGGCCGCTTGGATGGCTGATTTTGACGGGTCGAAAGTCTGAACGATAGCTTTTCCAGGAAATCGACTTCCGGTTCTGCCGGTCCGGCCGATCGCCTGCATGATGTGAGAAAAAGCCTGTTCGTCGGTGAGGAAATCCGGCATGGAAAAAAGGCTGTCCGCGGTGATGACGCCGACCAAGCCCACGTTGGGGAAGTCCCAGTTCTTGGTAATCATCTGCGTGCCGATGAGGATGTCTATTTTTCTCTGGGAAAAATCATCATATATTTTTTGCTGGTATCCGGGTTTTTTCGAGGAAGCAGTGTCGATTGAAGCAATATTTGCCTGGAAGAATTTGCGAACCTCCCTTTCGACGGAATGAGTCCCGATGCCGACATTCTTAAATTCTGATCCTCCGCACTGCTTGCATTTGGGGAAGATGCCGCTTTTATATGCGCAATGGAGGCACTTGTATTCTCCGCTCTTGCTATAGACCAAGGCGCGGTCGCATTTTGGGCAGGTAAGGACGGCTTTGCATTTGGAGCAGGTGGAAAAGGAGCTCATTCCCTGATGGTTGATGAAAAGTATCGTTTGGAGTTTATTTCTAAGGGCGTAGGATATTTCATTTTGGAGGGAGGTGGAAAGGAAGGAATAGTTGGCTTTCTTTTTTCCATCGAAACTGGTCCATTTTTCCTTGCGCATATCCACGACCTCTACGTTTGTATCTTGTATCTTGTATCTTGTATCTTGCAAAGCCAACTTGGGCAATTCCAAGAGGCCATATTCTTTATTTTTGGCTTTGAAATAAGTTTCGATTCGGGGCGTGGCGGTGCCCAGAATTAGAGGCGCCTGGAAAATTTCCGCCAGTTTTTCCGCGACGGTGCGGGCGTCATAGCGCGGATTCATATCCCATTGCTTGAAGGAAATGTCCTGTTCTTCGTCGATGACGATCAGCTTGAGATTCTTGAAGGGCGCGAAGACTGACATCCTGGTTCCGATGATTATTTTCGCTTCCCCTGAGCGGATTTTTTCCCATTGGGTGTAAAAAAGTCCTTTGGAAATCTTGCTTGTCAAAACCACGATTTCCTCCGGCTTGAATTTCTCGCCATACCTTTCCAGCGCTTGCGGGGTCAGGGTGAGCTCGGGAAGCAGGACCAGGAATTGCGCCTCGGGATTTTCCTTTCTGATTCTCGCGATCGCTTCGAGATAGACTTCTGTCTTGCCGCTTGAAGCGGGACCGTGAAGAAGATAGTTTGTAGTTTTTAGTTTGTAGTTTTTAGGGGAAAGTATTTTTTCAACGGCTTCTTGTTGTTCTCTTGTCAGAGTTATATTTTTATTCCTGATTCCTGATTCCTGATTCCTGATTCCTTTCCGCTCTTTCACTATTTTCGGAATGAAGTGCTTGAGGGAAATTCCGAGAGGGGAAACATAGTAATCAGAAATGAATTGCGCCAATTCCAATTGTTTTTCCGTGAGGAAATTTTCTGCTTGGACCGAGAAAACGTTCTTAAGCTTGAAATTTCCCAATCTTTCAAAATCGGATCTTGATCCGAGCACGATTCCCTGGATGGTCCTTCTGAAAAGGGGAATGCTGACCAACGATCCCGCCGGGATTTCTTTGTCATAGACATAGGAAAAGAACTGCGACCGCGAGAGCGGTAGCCGGGCCAGAGGGATGACGTCGATGATGAATTTTTTCGTATCTTGGTTCATAAAGGTATTTCTATAGTAGCAACATAAGACCTAAGATGGAAGTGATCGCTCCCTAGCAGGACGAATACTACTATTCTACCAATAATAGTAGTATTCGCCCGGAACATAGCAGCGCTCTTGATAGACGGGAGCGGCGCCGGAAGTGATTCTTGAATCCAACGGCTCCGATAGGTTGAGCCGTTGAAAAGGGCTTGAATAAAAGAAAATTGTCTGCTAAGATGAGATTATGCAAAAAAGAAAGATATTCATCGAAATAGAGGTCCCCAGTCAGGTCAAAAAAAGGCTTGTGGAAAGGACTGAAAAATGGCAGAATCTGCCGATTAAGTGGGCGAGGCAGGAGAACCTGCATATAACCTTGCTTTTTTTGGGCTACGTTGACGAGAGCGTGATGCCGGATATCTGTCAGAAAGTTTCCGAGGCCGCTTCGAAAATAGAATCTTTTGATATCCAATTTAGCAAAATAGAGATCGGGCCGAGTCCTGAAAAACCGCAGACGGTCTGGTTTGCCGGCGAGCCCAGTGAGGAACTTCGAAATCTTTATGAGGCGGTGGAAAAAGAGCTGGATATTTTCCAAACGGAAAAGAAACAGTTCCGTCCGCACATCACCCTTGGTAAGATAAAAAAAGGAAAATGGGAGGAATTGGCCCAAGCCCCGGTCATCGAGGAGAAATTCAAGATTTCTTTTTCCGTGGACAATATCTTCGTGATGGAAAGCAGCGCCGAAGAAGGCGGGCAGGAATATCATGTGATCGAAAGTTGCCCACTTTCTTGAAAATAATCAAGAAACAAGATACAAACATCAAACAAAACACGATTTTCCAAATTTCAATATTCAAACGGTTTGAGTTTTTGATTATTGGAATTTGAAGTTTATTTGGTTATTGTGCCTTGGCCATTGTTTCTTTTTATGGAAATTTTAGGAGTCAGGATTGATAATCTTTCAAAAAAAGAAATCCTCGAAAGGATAGGATTTTTTTTAAATGAGGAACGCTTTCACCAGATCGCGACGGTCAATCCGGAATTTATACTTCGGGCGCAGAAAGATAGGGAATTCAGGGATATCTTAAATAACAGCGACTTGAACGTCGCCGATGGCGTGGGATTGAAATATGCCTTTATCCGTTACAGATCATGGCTTAAAACAAGATTTGCAGGAGCGGACCTTATGCATGAAATTCTGAAGATGACTGAGGGCAGGGGATTGGGGGTTTTTCTGGCTATCAACAAAGACGGACTTAGTAGTTTTGATGAAATAAAAGCCGCTTTATTGAAAATATATCCCAAACTGGACATTCATGGTGAGGATATGGATCTTCAAAGTAAAACCTATAACCTAAACTCTATAACCTGTAGCCTGCTGCTTTGCAACTTTGGCGCTCCGCTCCAAGAGAGGTTCATAAATTCCCAAAAAAATGGTACAATAAGGTTGGCGATGGGAGTCGGCGGAAGTTTCGATTTCCTGACATCCAAAGCTAAAAGAGCCCCGATTTGGATGAGAAAGATCGGATTGGAATGGCTTTGGAGAGGCGTAGTCCAACCCCAAGACAGACTGAAAAGATTAAAAAGGATTTTCAAGGCGGTCATAGTTTTTCCGATAAAAATAATATTTTCAAAATAACCCCCTGTCATGCTGAACTTGCCTGCCTCGTCGGTAGACGGGTTTCAGCATCTAGATTCCGGATCCCTCCAAAGGCGGGCACGGCAAGTCCGGAATGACACAAAAAAAAGCAATTATGATCGTTGAAGAGAAAAAAATCAGAGTCCGTTTCGCGCCATCACCGACTGGCCAGCTCCACGTGGGAGGACTTCGCAGCGCCCTGTATAACTATCTTTTCGCCAAAAAGGAGAGCGGGACGATGGTTTTGCGCATCGAGGATACAGACAGGAAGAGATATGTCGAAGGCGCCGTGGAGGGACTTATAAACTCGTTGGAATGGGCCGGTATCGGATGGCAGGAAGGAGTTTTTTCGAATGATAGGTTGCCAGCCGAATATCATAAGCGGCAAATAGCGGATTCCGTCAGTTACCCTGGAATATTGGAAGTCGGCGGACATGGGCCATATGTCCAATCGGAAAGACTGGGAATTTATAAAGAATATGCCCAACAACTCATAAAGGAGGGCAAGGCTTATTATTGTTTTTGTGAACCGGAGAGATTGGAACAAATGAGGGAAAAACAGGCCGCGGAAAAGAAGGCTCCAATGTATGACAGGTACTGCTTGGCTAATGTAAGCGAGGACAAGATCAATGATAATTTGAAAAAAGAATGTCCATATACCATCAGACTCAAGGTTCCTAGAAACGAGGCTGTGGTTTTCGAAGATGTTGTTAGGGGCAAGGTTTCTTTTGGGACTAACACTATCGATGACCAGGTTTTGATGAAATCGGACGGCTTTCCAACTTATCATCTGGCGAGCGTCGTCGACGACCACTTGATGGGGATTACTCATGTGATCCGCGGGGAAGAATGGCTTCCGAGTACACCTAAGCACGTCTTGCTTTATCGCGCCTTCGGTTGGGAGGTTCCGACTTTCGCGCACCTTCCTTTGCTTCTCAGTATCGAGAAAAAGAAGCTTTCCAAGAGACAGGGGGATGTCGCCGTGGAGGATTACATTAAAAAAGGATATCTCAAGGAGGCCCTGATAAACTTCGTGGCGCTTTTGGGCTGGAATCCTGGAAAAGGAAAAACCCAGGAAATTTTCTCCATGGAGGAGCTTATTTCAGAATTCGAAATTTCCAAGGTACACAAAGCCGGAGCTGTTTTCGATCTGAAAAAATTGGATTGGATAAACGGACAGTACATCAAGAAGTTGTCCCCGGAAGAGTTGCATGTGAAGGCCTTGCCATTCCTTTTGGAAAAGGAATTTTTCGCCAGCGCTCCCGAGGATTGCAAATCGGAAAAGTATGTCAGAAAAGTTTTGGAAATAGAACAGGAAAGATTGTTGAAGTTCTCCGATGTCGGCGAGGAGAACAAGTTTTTCTTCAACGACATATTCGTCTTTGAAACAGGACTGCTTGCTTGGAAGGAAATGGGAATGGATAGGGTCAGGGAGGTCTTGGAAAAAGCGAGGGAAATTTTGGGCGGAGTATCCAATGAAGATTGGACGAGGGAGAATCTTGGCGAAATCCTTTTGGAAGCCGCCGGTGAGAATCGCGGAGAATTCCTTTGGCCTTTGCGAGTCGCGCTTACCGGTGAGCAGAAATCTCCTTCCCCTTCGGACGTGGCCTGGGTGATCGGTAAAAATGAAGCTATAAGAAGAATCGAAAGGGCGCTGGCTCTGATAAAATAAGACTTTTTTCGAAACAAAAACAAAAATTAAAATGGCCCATACTAAAAAGAACAATCGGATATTCCTTTTGATAAGCGTCGTCGTTTTGACGGTCTTCGTTTCGATGTATTCGTATTCCAAGGCCGAGCCTATCGATAACCTGGAGGATTCCGAGGAAGATTCGGAAACGCAGAAAAAAATAGAAGAACTTGAAAAAAAAGCCCGGACTTACAGGGAAATCATCGAAGTCAAACAGAAGCAGCAAGAATCCCTGAACAACCAGATCTCCTTGATGAACGCCAATATATACAAGGTCGAGACGGAGATCGAAATAAATAAACGCAAAATAGAGGAATTCAACGCCCAGATAAGCAGGAAACAGGTTGAGATACGGGACAAGGAGGAAACGATCCTTTCCCAAAAGAAACTATTGGGGGATCTGCTTAAGATATTTTATGAATACCAGCAACAGAACGTGCTGGCTATTCTTCTTTCCAATGAGACTTTCGAACCCTTCATGTCGGAAAAAGACAAGTTGGCTCAGACCGGTAGCAAGATTCGAGAAATACTGGGTTCAGTAAAATCGCTTAAACAGAAAATGGAAGAGGAAAAAGTCGAACTGGAAAGAAACAAAAACGAACTTACCGAGTTGCATCTGGACCTTAGTGAAAAAAATTCGTATTTGGAAAGTAACAAGAGCCAAAAAACGGTTCTGCTTACCCAGACGCAAGGCGAGGAAGCGAGATATCAAAAACTTCTCGAGAGGGTGGAGGCGCAAAAACTCGAACTCTTAAGCATCGATGAGCTGTATGCCACTAGCGGACTTTCGGCTGATGATTTTGATAAGCCGGATAAGAAATATCATGCGTCAACGGCTTGGTTTTATTTGCAACAGGACCCAAAATGGGCTGATACTACCATAGGTAATTCAAAGAGTTTACTTAAAGACTACGGTTGTGCTATCGCTTCAGTGGCTATGGTTTTCACTAAGCAAGGAGAATCCATAACCCCCAAGTCTCTTGCAAAACAGCCCATTTTTTCTTGGGATCTTATAGCTTGGCCTGGCGAATGGGAAAGCCTTTCGTTTTCACCATACGGTTCAAGACACGGCAACATCAATTGGTCAGCCGTCGATTCCGAGATAAAGAAAGGCAATCCGGCCATAGTTTATATCGGAAAGTCCGGAGGAAAAGGAGGTCATTACGTTGTCGTGCACAACAAGGATTCTAAGGGAAGATATGTAGTACACGATCCATATTTCGGCCCGAATCTTTTTCTTGATACCTCCCGCGCTCTCGTAGGAGCTATGGGAACCAAGACAGCTACCTTCATGGACCAGATGATAATATACAAATAGTTTTCCAATCAAGCCTGCTTAGCTGGGGCGGGGAGGAGACTCCTTTTGGACAAGGCGGTAGGAGGAAATTGGCGAGACTACGGTCCCCATGAGAAACACGGATTTATTCAGAATGTGTCACAAAGAGATTATTACTAGAATGGTATTTCAATAAGATTGTTTGCAGGAAGAATGTCTCAGGGCGGTTCGCAAAAAAGAAATACATAAAGGGTTGTGCGACGTTAGGGATAGATATGCATACCCAAATAGAGAGCGGTTATGTTGGCGCCGTGACGCATCCGGATCAAGCTGGGTGTTTTTTTATTTGCCATGGCATGGGATAATTTTTGAATCTTAAAAAATTTTAAGTAATTGGAATTTGATCTGGATTTGGATTTGGATTTTTAAATTTATTTTTGAAAAATATTTTAAGAATATTTTTTACGTAGTGGATAAAAAATAAAAAATCGGTTTGATAACAAGAATGATTTATGGGAATTAAAAATTATTAAAAGTAGGACCAAGAATCAAAATAAGAAACATGGCACCTAGGTATCGGTAAATAATAAATTCGCGATCTATGGACGCATCAAAATCATTTGGAAATAAAGTCTGAAATGGACGTCGTCTGGTATACATGTAAGTGCGTCGGCTTGGCCTGATTTGACCCTGGAATTCTTTTGTCGCAAACGAAGGCTCGTGGGTATATATGGATGTACCCCTGGATTTATTCAAAACGCTCACAGCTCAATTTTTTGCGTCGTTTTGAGTGGTTATAAGGGTACATAGATGTATGTCGCAGTCAGCTGCGTTTTGCATGAAAGCGGAAGATCTCAGTGTACATCCATGTATCCGGGTTGCAATCGGTCTTGATTAGAATCTGGGCATGTGGACAATCCTAGGCGCCGTGAAAATACTTTGGGCTTATATGAAGTTAAGGAGATAAAATAATTTAGGATAAGATAAGAATGCACATACCAGCGGGCAAATGAGATGCTTGCTGGAAAGCGAGAAGGGAGCTTAAGAGGACGGAAATAAATAGAATAAGCCTTAAATGTACTGGAATAATTTGGCTTAAATAAGGCATTATTATGTATATAACGTCGTTCAATCTACATTGTGCGACGCTGTATATATAATTCTCTATCCTATCAAATATCCACAGTTGGTATATTTTGAAACAAAAAATATGCTCCCGATAAAACCGAAACCGCCCTCCTTCATGTCTTGGATTGGGCGGTCTACGTGTGCCTACTTCTTCAAAGCGATATTTTTTTATTTTAATTTCAATCTGAATACTCCGGTGTCGTGAATTTCAAATCCGAGAGACTCATAGAGTTTTCTGGCAGCGAACCTTTGTGGGTTACTGGTAAGATCTATCAAGGAAATCTTTTTTTCTTTCGCCAATGCTATCAAATTCTCCATAACTCCCCTGCCCAAGCCTTGTCCGCGATATCGCTCATCCACGATCACATCCTCAATTCTTCCGATGAGTCCCTTGGTCGGAACCCGGTATGTTATGAGTGAGGCGAAACCTGCGATCTCTCCGTCTTTTTCGATTACGACGCAGTTGCAATTCGCGTCTGCGATCAAGGCATCCTCATCGAACTCGCGATAATCATACATCGCGGATGGTTGCTGGAAAATTGCGATTAGTTTTTCCTTATCCCCTTTTTGCAGTTTCCGATAAGTGAGCATTTTTTTAAAATAAGAAATTTAGGTATTTCAATTATAAACAAAAAAGCAGGTCTTTGGAACCTACTTTTTCTTCTGATAGTTTTCGATGGCTTTTTTAAGTGCGTCGGCTGCCAAGTTGGAACAATGCATCTTGAGAGAAGGTAGTCCCCCGAGTTCTTCCGCTACGGAGTTGTTGGTTATTTTCAGAGCCTCGTCGATCGTCTTTCCCTTGGCTAGGTCGGTCGCCATGGATGAGGTTGAAATGGCGGCGCCGCATCCGAGGGTTTCAAATTTGATATCCTTGATGACCTCTTCGCCTTTCTTGTTTTTATTGACCTTGATGTACATCCTCATGACATCTCCGCATTTCGGGTTTCCCACGGTTCCGACACCGTCAGCGTTTTTCATCGCGCCTTGGTTGTGGGGACGCGTGAAATGCTCGATCACTTTTTTTGAATATTTCTGCATGTGTGAAGTTATGCTAATCCGCGAATAAATTCCAATCCGCGAATTGCGAATAAATAATGTTTATTTGAAATCTGCCATGACGTTGCCGGAAATTCTTCGAAGTCTCGCGACCGTCTCCTTCAGTTTCTTGATGAAGATGTCGACTTCCTGCTTGGTCGTGTGCTTGCCTATTGAAACCCTAAGGCTTCCATGCGCTTGTTCGTGACGAAGCCCCAATGCCAGCAGGACATGGGATGGGTCCAACGCTCCGGAAGAGCAGGCCGAGCCCGTAGAAACCGCGATTCCTTCGAGATCCAGCGAGAGCAGCAATCCTTCGCCCTCCACGTCGTCGAAGCGGAAATTGACGATATTCGGAGTCCTTTTTTCTTTTGAGCCGTTTAGGTATGATTTGGGAATTTCTTTCAGGATTTTGGCAATAAGATGATCTCTGAGTTTTTCGATTTGTCTTCTGACTTTCTCTTTGCTTTTTGCGTCATTGAGTGTCGAAACCGCGGCGCCTAATCCGACGATGCCGGTAAGGTTATGCGTTCCTCCGCGCATCTTGTATTCCTGGTCTCCTCCGTCCAGAATCCTTTTTATCGCAGTTCCTTTCTTGATATAGAGTACGCCGGTTCCTTTAGGAGCGTAGATTTTGTGCCCGGAAAAAGAGAGCAGATCGACGCCGAGCCCTGTCACGTCGCAATCCCAATAGTTAGTAGCTTGCGTCGCGTCGGTATGGAAAAGTATTTTCGGCAATTTCGCCTCTTCCCTTTCGCTGTTTATTTTTGAAAGCAGTTTTCCGATTTCGGAAATGGGCTGGACGGTTCCGATTTCGTTGCTGACATACATCACTGAAACAAAAATCGTGTTCGGCTTGATGGCTTTTTTCAGATCATCAAGTCTCACTATCCCGTCCTTGTGTACCGGCAGGAAGGTGACCTCGGCCAAGCCGTCTTTCTGAGCGGCCTTGCAGCTGTCCAGCACGCAATGATGCTCGATGGAAGTCGTGATGATATGCGGTTTCTCGTTTTCTTTTCTCACAATGGAATAAAAAGACCGCAAAACGCCCTTGATCGCAAGGTTGTTGGCCTCCGTCGCTCCGGAAGTGAACACTATTTCCGTCGGAGACGAGCTTAGGAATTTCGCAACTTCCTCCCTGGCGTCATCTATCGCTTCGAGCGTTTCCTGTCCGAAACTGTGCACTGACATCGGGTTGCCGAAATTTTTGGAAAAATATGGCAGCATCGCATCCAGGACGCTTTTGTCCACTGGAGTCGTCGCCGCGTAATCGAGATATATTCTCGCCATAATTATCTTTGAGCGGAGCGAAAAGCCATAATTATGAGCGTCCCGCACCGATTTATTCGTTATTTTTTATTATTTGAAACTCCGCTAAGCTGTAGGCGATTCCATGTTTATTTTTTGTGAAAATACCCAAGCCTTATTTGAAATCTGGTGCGGGATTACATTTTCGAATTCTTATGGATTAGTTTTTTGAGGGTATAACCGTACAGAGTTTTTTTTATTTGCTGCTCCAGTTCCGTCCAGATCGTACTTGAATTGCAGGTCTTAGCGATGGCGCAATTGGAACTCGTGCATTTCATCGGTGCGATCGGTCCGTCCAACGCCTCGATGACTTCTCCGGCGGTCATCGCCGAAGGTTTTTTCGAGAGCACGTATCCCCCGCTCTGCCCTTTCATGCTAAGGACCAATCCGTTTTTTTTGAGCGTACCCATAAGCCTTTCGAGATATTTTGGCGAGATGGATTCTTCCTCAGAAAGCTCTTTGATGCTCTTTTGCTCCGGGAAATTATGGGCCAGATTCAACATGGCCTTGAGGCCATACTCGGCCCTAGTGGAAAATCGCATGCGAAGCTTGCGTCCTAAGCGAATTCGCCGCTGGGCGGAAAAGCCGAAGGATCTCTAAAATCTTAATATCCTACTAATTTAGTATGCTTTAATCTTATAATTTATTCACGGAAGAGTCAAGTCCTGGACGAATGGCTTTATTGACACGTCTTGAAATAAATAATAGACTGGTTAACTAAGTTCTTTCAACACTTCAATCGGGAGGAAATCGTGGAGATATTGATAATAAGTTCAAGCAAGAAGGAAGCGGTCGGTAGGGCGTCTGAAATCTTGGGTCTGTTGGATCAGCAAGGAATATCGGGCTGCGTCGTGGAAGTGATCTGTTTGGGAGAAACAGACTCAGATAAAGATTCTGGCATCATCACTAAGCGGAGCCTTATCGAAGCATGCTGTTCACTCTCGGATTATTATTTGATTTCCCGCTTGCCTGCACTGGAGCCTCTGGGAATATCTAGTCCTATTATCAGCAGATCTCCAAAGCCTCAATATGACAAGAAATCCCAAAAATGGCCTGATTCTAAAAAAAGATCTTACTTCATCAGTAAAGGGAGGACACCATGCCAGATCAAAAGAATACGATGGTAAAAACGACCGAAGAGGAATTATTTATCAGAAGATTCATGGAAAGGCATTCCGGACTCAGCCCTGAAAAAGAAACGGTCTTCGGGCTTTACCGGGAGGTGGTTGTGGGATTTTCCGCCACCATCAGGTTCATCCGTGAGATGAAATCCGATAGGATCAGATTTTATCACCCTGCCGACAGCGTCTTTCCTTCCCTGGCATTTGTCCTCGACCCCAACGGAATTTTCTGTATGGTCGATGAGCATGTCGTGGCGACAGTGCTCTTTGAAAACAACGATATCCCTACCGCCAAAGAATTTTCAGCTTTAGTTAGAAATAAATTTTTCAACTGAACTGTTGGGGGATTTCCCCGAATAGGCCCCATGAACGTACGTGGGGCCTATTTCTTTGCCTTTTTTCCCGATTCTTTATACAATTACCATAAGAATATCCGGGATTTTTATAAAATTTATAAACAGATTTTTTTATGCGCATTTCATATTCAGCTTTGAATACGTTCCAGACTTGTCCGCTCAAATATAAATATTCCAACATAGATAAGATCAAGGAACCTAAAAGCAAGGAGGCCGTTTTCGGAACGCTTGTCCATTCCACGTTAAACTTCATCCATTCCCCTTCCCTGGTTCCGCCGAATATCGAGCAGGCCTTGGATTATTTTTCCAAAAATTGGAACAGCGAGATATATGAGGATGAACTGGAGGAGCGCGCAGCCTTTTCGCTGGGAGTTTCCATGATCCAAAATTATTACAAGAAAAATAATCCTGGAGATTTCAATATTGTTGATCTTGAGAGCCGTTTTCAGATCGAGATAGAAAGCCATGTGGTTTCCGGAATCATCGACCGCATCGATAAGACCGAAGATGGATACGAAATCATCGATTACAAAACGACCAAAAAGATGCCTTCCCAGGAAAAAGTGGACAACGATCTCCAGCTTTCGGTTTATCTCAATGCTTTTTTGGCGCGCTATCCGAAGGAGATCGAGAATTTGGACAAAATTACCGTGAGTCTCTATTACCTCAAGCACGGAGTGAAGCTTAGTTCCTCTAGGACCAAGGAACAATTGGACAGCACCAAGAAGCTCTTTCTGGAAGTCATTCAGGAAATCGAAAAAAGCAGCTTCCCGCCTAACGTGAACCCGCTTTGCGATTGGTGCGGATTCCAAAAAATCTGTCCGGCCTGGAGGCACAAGTTCAAGGAGGAAAGAAAGATCGATACCGAGGAAATCAACGAGGCGATCGATGAATATATCGACACGAAAAACGAGCTCTCGCAAAAGAAATTGAAAATGGCGAAACTTCAGGAAAAAATCGAACAGTATATGGATCAGGAAGGCGTGGAGAGGGTTTTCAGTGAAAAAGGGATCATCGCCCAAACGCTTCGAAAAACATATAAATATGACGATAAGATGATACGCGATATATTGGAACCTCTCGACAAATGGGAGCAGGTTCTGAAAATAGACGGAATAGCTCTCAAGAGCGTCATGGGAGTGCTCTCTCCTTCCGCTAGAAAGGACATCGAGGCGGCCAAGGTTTTGGACAAGGAATCAAAAAGCCTTTCGGTCAAGAAAAAATAGGCGCCAGTTTCTCAAGATTTGGAATAGGAATTTCAATATATTTTATAGTTGTTTTAAAACTTCATACTTCGCACAAAGGAGGAATTGATCATGTCGATGAGTAGAAATGCGAGAAGGAAAAGAAACAAGAAAAGAGAATTAAAACCGGGACATAAATTCCTTCATGCGCACGACGGCATGACACTCGAACAGAAAGTGAGACATGACCGTAGGATATTTGAAAAATACGGACCGTTGGTGGGCCAAGAACGTACCAATGAAAGCGATCAAGCAAAAAAAATATCGGCCGAGATCTGCCAAAGAAATTCTCGTATCGTGTTTGATTCTCCTGCTCCTGGGTTCATTGCTGATTTTCATGAAGGCCAAGGAGCAACTGGACGATTCCGAATTAGCGACATGGTTTTTGATCCTTTGGGTATTGGGATTTTTTATGATATTTCCGATTTTTCAATATCGCAAAGTATATGGAAAAGAAGATCTTGGCGATGTCGATACTCTCAAAAAGGAGAAGGTGTTATGATCGACAAATGGCGGATGACAAAGGCTGAACGGGTGATTCTCCTAAACAGGATCTACGTGTTTTTACTGCTCGCGTTCGCGATCATCCTTATGCTTTCCGATCCCATCCTCCCTGTTATCTCAAGGGAGTTGGCCCTCGTTTCTGTTTTTATTTGGATCAATGCCATAAGTTATTTCCAAGAAACGGAAAACGACCCACAGAAGCAATGTGCGGAACCGGACAGTCTCGATGAAATCAGCAGAGAAATTATGGGTGATTTGCAGGAGCGGGGATATTACGACAAAAAAGGGCGAAGGATAAGAGGAATCCCTCCTATAGGTAAAGATATGTGCTGAAAAAAAGATGTTTCCTATCAACAAAAAGGCGGTCACGATTGACGCCTTTTTTCTTTGCTAAATTTTCAGATATTTCTCCCACCGTAGATATAGCTCCTTGGTGGCCTGGAGATCGCCGACATTGTAACGCGCGATTTCCAAATATTTTCTCTCTTTGAAAAGTTTCCCGACATCATCCCCTGTCACACCTTCCGCTTTCGGGCTTTTGATGCCGAACGCGCGCGACCAAAGATGTAGATTTCCCTTTTTTCTGACCGTGCCATAGAAAGTTAATTGGTCCAGAAGGTCGATGTGCCTGGCATCCCGTTGGTGCATACCGACATATCTCTTCCCAACCAGGTTTTTGCTCGGCCTGATTCCATGGATCGCGCTGCGGATCATCAGAAACGGCACATCGAACGATCTGCCATTGAAGCTTATGAATTCCTCATAAATTTCGACAAGCTTCCAAAATCTTTCTAGCATCTCCTTTTCGCCCATGGGCTTGAATTTCACCCCGCTTTCTTCGAATTCTTCGGCGCTTGCGTCCGGGGCTTGGAAATAAACCGCACCTCTTTCTCTTTCCACGTCATACACCCCTATGGCGACGATCTCCCCGGTGAGCGGGGAAAATCCCAAGCCGTTTTTCATGTCGGACAGAGCCTTTTCATATTCGATTTCGTTTTCCGATTCTTTTTTGATCCAACGTGTCAAAACTTCCCTGGTAGTTTCATCCAAGGTCTCGAAGTTTTCCCCTATGGTTTCGATGTCGAATACGAGCTTTTTCATGGCTTAAGTATATCATCTCGAATAAACCTTTGAAATATTGACTTATTGCTCGTTTGTGATGTTACTTAAATTTTCATTTTTTGATATATGGAAAAGCCCGGGATTTTTCATTCCGGGCTTTTTTCATTTCTTTGCACTACATCTTCTTTGCAAATCCATGATTTTTTTGTGGCGGAGGTGGAGGAAATCTGTAAAAGGTTACTGATGTCATATCACAGTGCGGAACAGCGATGTGGATAATATCGGCGATCTGGTCATGCTCGATACCGTCAGGACCGATAACTTTCCCTAGTAAATCCTTATTGAAATTAGGCCATGAAATTATTTGGTCATTATTCCTGATCCTTATGAATGCCAGACCGCCATCAGGTTTTCCCAGAAGACAATTGCGGGCATTGATCGCACTGAGGACCTCCATGGATTTTTCCTGCAGGTAAAGCTCCCCGATTTCGTATTTAGTTACGAAATCCTCTAATGCGCTAAGGGTTTCAGCATGCCACCCTGTGGCATATCCGTCAGGATTATTTAGGAACTTGAGAAGTCTTTGGGAATTCAGCGAAAACTTTTTGGTATCGTGAACCTTGTGTTGATTTTCTTCAAATTCACCAATAAGATACACCGGTTCCTCTTGGATATCGTCATTAGCGACGATTTTTATCGGTGATGACTGCGGGGGTTGAGAGGGCACTGCCATGTCTTTTTTCTTAGGAACCGCAATTTCCCTTTCGTCTTTGACCGGGATAATTACTGCTTCCTTGATTTCAGGCTCCCGCATGCCGGCAAGAAATTTTTCCACTTTTTCCGCTTGGTCGGAGGGAAAATTTCCGCCGACGAGCATACCGGCCAGACCAAGAATTTCCTTAAGAAGTTCCATGCTCCGCTTGTCCCCGGGGTTCAAAAACTCGACATTCGCCATAATCCACCTGCCTTTCCTTGATATATATGGGTTTATTGAAAGAACTTTTTAAGCTCCTCAGTCTATCATTTGCAAACTCTTTTGTCCAGAGGAAAAATCAAGCCCGAATAAAAAAAGCCGCCCGGGTAGGTGGCAGCAACAATATTTTCCCGGGCGGCGAAATTGGAAAAATTCGGCGTTGCGAAATTCCGTCTTGATTATATCACAAAAGAAAAAAGGCGGCATGCTCATTGAGACTCATGCCGCCCGGTACCACTTCGTCGAGAACAGGTAAGGTGCGCTTGAGCACCGGTCCGAAGCTCACTCGCCGTTACTGACGGACCCTGTTGGTTTGGTCTCCCATTTCCAGATACACAAACCTGTTTTCAACGAGGCTGAAATCCTGCTGCCAACCTACACGATGGATTGGTCAGACGCGACGACTTTGATTTTGCTTTGTTTATATGTTTACGTCGCGCGATTTGCCCTGCGGCCATTTTGAAGGGCAAATTCCTTAGTGTTTTTAAAATACTGATAAATCTTGCTCCTGTCAAATGATAAAACAGCGACCTCAGCCGCTGTTTCTGTATTCCCTAAAACCTGATCCCTATCACCTATAACCTACATTATAATCGTTCCTTCGAACCTCTCCCCTTCCAGATATTTTTCCAGATTCGAAAGGTTTTTGCCGTTCATGATCGCGACTTCCATTTTTTCCTCGTCCGCAAGTTTGGAAGCGACCGGATCGAACGGGACATTGGCTCCCGGGTCCCACTTGTCCCCAACTATCTTTCGAAATTCCTTCCAGTCGATACTTTCGATTTTCTTAGCGTCAGGATTGGTGCGCGGGTCGCTGTCGCAGACATGATCAATATTTGAAAGGTTGGCGATTTTTTTGGCTCCGAACTGCTTGCCGATGAGAACCGCGATGAAATCGGTCGAGTTTCCAGGTTTGTATCCCGCGGCGACCAGGATCGATTCCTTGGCCTTGAGGAATCCTTCCAGGTCATAGGGGTTTTTGTTGATGGTCGGATGCGCGTGCTTTCGAAAAACGGTCCTGACAAAATGAGCGTTCATTCTGGTGGCGTGGATTCCTAGCCAATCCTTGTCCTCGTTCTCGATATCATCGACTTTCGTTCCCGCTTCGATATATTTTCTTGCCAACCTTCCTCCACCCGTCACGATAATGAACCTCTTCCCTTCTTCAATCTGCTTCTCGATAAGTTCTTTGAATGATTTTACGAACTCCCAATCGATTTCCTCCGGCACGATGAGCGATCCTCCAAGTGAAATGACGAACAAGTTTTCTTTTTCCATTTTTTTGGTGTCATCCTGAACTTGTTTCAGGATCTAGATTCCGGATCGAGTCCGGAATGACAGAATTATTTTTTACTATCTATTAACTTACCATTGAAAAGTTTATTGGGCAATGATTATTCCATTCCTCGCACGCTCATCAATGACTGAGAGTGAAATTTCAAAGCGCAGCCTTCAAATTCCAGGATTAATTCCCGGTTTATTTCTCTTCCATAAGCTGAAAAGTTAAATGGAAGCCCCTTGTGTTTCTCGAGAAATTGTTCCAAAGTATCTTTTATGACGAATTCCGCATGTTCAAGACCTTCTTTGAATCTATTATTTTCCTTGGGAGCTATAAGTTCTATGGATCTAATTTGGATGTCGTTAAATCCAAGCGGTGTTTTTAGTTTTATTACTGAAATCAATCTTCCATTGAACGGGGCTTCTGAATACTGTTCACATACTCGCAGAAGCTCTTGTTTTTTCTGCTCATATCTCTCTTTTGTTTCAACCCTATAGCAGATATGATCCAGTTCTGAAAATTCATCATTACCAATTTCCGCTTGGGAAAGATTTTCAAATATTGCTTGCAGGAATAATCTATAATCACCAATTATGTCTTCTATCGAAAGTTCTTTTTTTAGTAGCATCTCCTTATTTGAAATCCCAGGTTCTTTTTCAGGCATGTAATTTATTTTGTTAAATCAATTATTTCTTCCAGGGCAACTGGCAGTTCCAAATTCTCGATATGTTCCGCTCCCGGAAGGATTATTATTTTCGCGCCCAGTCTTGAAAACATTTCCTTATTCTTCTCAAATCCCCCGAACGGATCGTTATCTGAAATTATCAACACATGGTTATCGGAAGAATTCTTAACTTTTTCCAAATCCAATGGCGATTCCGTCCATTCCCTGGCGATTTCAATTTCCTCTTCGGGAAGGTTTTCCAAAACGAACCAGCCGGCAAGATAGAGTGCGCCGCCAGCTTTCCCTTCCGCTTTTTCCAAGTAGCGCATGATAGTTTGGCATCCGATGCTATGTCCGACGAAGCATGTGTTTTCATCAATCTCTCCAACAAACTCCGAAAGATACGAAACCCATTCTTCTATTTTCGGTTCTTCCGTGTTCGGCATCTGCGGCGCGAGCACTTCGAAATTATTCTTTTCAAGTTCGCTTTTGAGCCAGGGCAAACATCCGCCTTCCGGCGATCCACCCCAACCATGGATTATGAATACTCGTTTTTTCATAATTTTTAAAAATATTTTTTATATTAACCTGAAATCCTTCTTAAACCATTCCGGATAGTCCCCATCCATCACGTCCTCGAAAGAAACCCATTCGAAGGCGGAATGTTCCCAGCTGAGTTTCACTTCCCCTCTTTTGTATTCGGCCAAATAGGTTATACCCACCAACTGGTGATTCTCTTCCCTTAGAAAACTCCAGGTACGAAGCGGACGGACGATGTCGATTTCCAAATTCGATTCCTCCATGACCTCCCTATGAAGTCCTTCTTCCACTTTTTCGCCGAATTCGATCTTGCCCCCGGGAATATCAGCTTCGCCGGGTTTGTATGAATCCGTATCGCTTCGACGCAGCACGAGGAATTTTTCACCTTTCCTGACTATCGCCTTAGCGGCGACCGTGATCCTGTTTTCCATGTCTTCGGTTTTTTAAAACTTAATTGCATTTACTTTCCGTCCTTCCTTGTCCAAGAGCCTCGTCGGCACTTGTGAAACAAACCAGATTTTCCGGTTTTATTTGCTTGGCCCAGGAACAGTTCGGGGCATAGAATTTGGTCGAATTTTTGCTTCCCACATAAGTGCATTTTTCCGTGCTTACAACCTGGGTTTTGACGGGTTCCGTTTCGGTCATTGTAGCATCTTTTTGCTTGGCGGAAACCCCCTCTGAGGCCACAGGAGCCCCATTTTCAACCGTTTCTCCCGTCAGAGGTGCGGACATCTGCTTTTCGACAACCAAAGGCTTCTGCTGCCATTTTTGGCCCTGGAGAACCCCGATTTCGAAAGAAATGGCCGCGATAAGCAGAAATCCGGCAATCAAGACCAGCTTAGCCTCCTTCTCCCTGAGAAATCCCGTAGTTTTAGAAATCCAGGATCCGGACTTTTTTTGTGTTGACATAAAAGGATTATTTGTTATAATTTGAAAAGCTGTTTTTTGGACAAGGACTTGCGGTTATGGACGCAATTTTTTCTTCGAAAAAAGCTTACTTATTTTTACTTATCATAACGCTGAAAAAATATGGCACATCGTAAAGCTGGTGGATCCACCCAACTCGGACGTGATTCGATCTCGAAACGTCTCGGAGTGAAAATATTCGGAAATCAGAAAGTAGCGGCCGGCAATATCATTATAAGGCAAAGGGGCACGAAATTCCACCCCGGAGTCAATGTTATGAAAGGCGGAGACGACACCTTGCTCGCGCTTACCGGAGGATACGTGAACTTCTCGACCAAGCAGGTCAGGGATTTCACCGGGAAATTGGTCAAAAGGAGATTCGTGAGTGTGGTTAAGGAAATCACCAAAAAAGCCGTAAAAAAAACCGCCGCAGTCAAGAAGGCTGTTAAAAAAGCCGCTCCTAAGAAAAAGGCCGTAGCCAAAAAATAACATCGACATCTTTTATAAAAAACAGTCCCGCCAGGGGCTGCTTTTTATTGCAAGATTTCGCTTTCTTGGGTGTATTATAACGATTTTAACTTCAGTTTACTTTCAACTTGTCCCCCGGAAGACGCCTGGCTAAGCCACTTTCTTTGACTTGACAGGAAGCTATTTTGGGTGTATAATGGACATATAGTTGAATATCCAAGCTCTTTGACAAAGGCAACTCCTCGACGGATTGCCTTTTAACGTTTCAAAAGCCCGAAATTGGGCGGAGAGGAGGACGTCATGGGATCAGTACTGGCAAAAATAAAGGCATGGAA
>Ga0209727_1000760_pt1 | contig 32433 bp, 36 predicted proteins | sample RifGroC1_FD_183995 | JGI IMG/M metagenome (GOLD analysis project Ga0209727, IMG submission 183995) | Groundwater microbial communities from Rifle, Colorado, USA - Groundwater C1 (SPAdes) (version 2) | ecosystem: Environmental > Aquatic > Deep subsurface > Groundwater | place: Rifle, Colorado...
GAGGCGCATTTCGCAACGATTTGCCCATCCGCGGCAATAACTTCGCAAGTCCAATCCCATTCGGCCTTCCAGGGCAGAGGGTGATTGATCAACTCCTCAAGAATAAATCGTCTCGCAATCTGTTTCCAAGCGGCTCTCATCTCTTCTCCTTAACTTTTAGGTTACTTGGAGTATACCAACTTTTGTAAATAAGAAAGGGATTAAGACTATTTTTGCAGCTCTCTCACCTTATTTCTTATTTTAATCGCCAACTCGAAGTTCAGATCATCAGCGGCACCCCTCATTTCCCGCTCTAGCCTCTTAACCAGCCGAGTTTTGTCATAAGGGGTTAAAGCTTGGGGCTTAATCTCTTCCAGGAATTTTTCGGTTTGGCCGGCTTTGGATTTTTCGATGTTTAAGATGTCTTGGGGTTCCTCCTCAATAATCCTTCCCCGGATGGCCTTTTGGATGGTTTGCGGGGTAATTTTGTGTTTTCTGTTGTAGTCAAGCTGGTAGTCGCGCCGGCGGGTAATCTCGGCCATGGCGGCTTTCATCGAGCCGGTGGGGGAATCAGCATAAAGGATCACATGTCCCTGGATGTTTCGGGCCGCCCTTCCCATGGTTTGGATGAGGGAGGTCTTGGACCTAAGGAAACCCTCCTTATCAGCATCCAGAATGGCAACGAGGGTTACCTCCGGCAAGTCCAACCCCTCCCGCAAAAGGTTGACGCCGATCAAAACGTCAAAATCGCCTTTTCGCAAATTATCCAAAACATCGCTTCGCTCAAGGGTCGCCACATCCGAGTGCAGGTAGGAAGCTTTAATATTTTTCTCCTTCAAGTAATCGGATAAGTCCTCGGCGGTTCTTTTGGTTAAGGTTGTAACCAGAACCCTTTCTTTTCTTTTGGCGTGTTTCTCAATTTCCAAAATCAGATCCTCGACTTCGTTTTTGGCGGGTCGGACCTCAATCGCCGGATCCACAATCCCGGTCGGCCTAACCAACTGCTCCGCGACGGCTTTTTGGGACTTTTCGATCTCCCATTCATCAGGGGTGGCAGAGGTGTAGATGGTGTGGGGAACCTGGGAGTAAAACTCCTCGAATTTTAAAGGGCGGTTGTCCATTGCTGCTTTTAAGCGAAAGCCAAAGTCAACCAAAGTTCCTTTGCGGGATTTATCCCCGTTATACATTCCCCTAATTTGGGGAACGGTGATGTGGCTTTCATCAATTACGACCAGAAAGTTATTTCCGTAGGCCTCTTTAAAGTAATTCAAAAGGGTATGGGGTGGATCGCCGGGTTTCCTTCCATCAAAATAACGAGAATAGTTTTCAATTCCCGAAACATAACCCATTTCCTTAATCATCTCCAGATCATAGGTAACTCGTCGGCTTAAGCGTTCCGCCTCGGTGTTCTTCCCGTCTTTTTGCAGGGCTTTAACTTCCCTTTCCAAGTCGGCGCGGATTTGCAGCTCAGCCGCGGAAAAGGCCTGGGGTGAGGTTAAATATTGCTTGGCTGGGTAGAGGAGCAGCTGGGTAAGGGGAGAAGATTTTTTTATTTTTTGGCCGGAAACCGGATTGAAAGTTCCGATTTCTTTGATCTCCCCGTCTTTTATTTCCAGTCGGTAGGCCACATCTTCGTAGGCGGGGTAAACATCCACGGCTTCTCCTCTTACCCGAAAGGTTCCCCGGCTGAACTCAAATTCGTTGCGCTCATATTGGAGCTCCACCAACCGAGTTGCCAATTCTTTCCAGTTGGTTCGATCGCCAACCTTCAAATCCAAGACAAACCGTCCCCACTCTAGGGGGGAGCCGATATTGTAGATGCAGGAAACGGAGGCGACGACTACAACATCCTTGCGGGTCATGATGTTAGCGGTAGTCTGCAGCCGCAGCTTTTCAATCAGGGCGTTGATATCAGCCTCTTTTTCAATATAGGTATCGGTTTGGGGGATGTAGGCTTCAGGTTGGTAGTAGTCATAGTAGGAAACAAAGTAGGAAACCGCATTCTGAGGAAAGAATTCCCTCATTTCTTGGTAAAGCTGTCCGGCCAAGGTCTTGTTGTGGGAAATAATAAGGGTGGGAACTTGCAGATTTTGAATGACGTTGGCCACCGAAAAGGTCTTTCCCGACCCAGTGACTCCCAGCAAAACTTGGTCTTTAAAGCCCGTTTTTATCCCTTTGGTTAATTTTTCGATCGCTTGCGGCTGGTCGCCGGTGGGTTTAAATTTTGCCTGCAGTTTAAATTTCACCTTTTTATTATAGCGGGCTTATAAGAAAAAACCGCCAAAGTTTCCTTCGACGGTTTAAAGAGCCAAAATTTTACTTTGCAATTTCAACGGGAGTATTCCAATCCTGATACTGCAAAATTTTTCCCGCTATGGCGTCCCGCAGGACATGATTTATCTTCTGGCCGACGGTCGTTTCCAGAGGATGAACTCCCAAATGGGTTGCCGAGGCCACATAGCTGGCGGTACCGGTTAGAAAGATCTCCCGGGCGAGAGGAACCAGCGAAACCCCGACGTTTTCCTTTTCCCCGACCCAGTAGCCCAAATCGCGGGCGATTTGAATAACGCGGGCGCGGGTGACTCCGGCCAAAACTCCGGCTTCCAAGGGAGCAGTTAGGATCTTCCCGTCGATTACCAGAAAAAGGTTGCTGGTGGTGCCTTCGCCGATAACCAACCGGCCTAGAAGTCCAGTGGTTATCCCGATGACATCATCGACCTTAAGAATTTGGGCGCGGCGCTTGGCCTGAGCAAACCCGAGATAGTTGGCGGCGGCTTTGGCCGCACCTTGATTCCCCGTGCGCAGGATATCATCAAAAGTTAGCCGCAAATCACCGGACGGGAGATACTCGCCAAACTGCCCGGCAAAAATAATAATCTCCACCGGTCCTTGGGTTTGAGGAGACACTAAGGAGCGGGGATCATAAGCAACCGCCCGCATGTAGCCGCCACCCTTAAGTAAATCCCAGTTGTGGCGGACCACCTCAATTGCTGCGGAGTAGAGATCGGAAAAGGTAGCGCTGGGTTCAAAACCAAGCTTCTGGCAACTGTCCAGCAATCTTTGTAGGTGGTCCTCCAGGCAAAAGATTAAAAGAGTTTCCGCGTCCCTAAAGTGGGGTGTAATCCGAATTCCCGAAATTGCTGTTCGGGAGTAATCCAGCGCCTGGGAAAGAACTGGCAGGCGGATGGCCTCTTTCGGACCAACTTCTTCCAACTTTCCGCTTCTCCAAACGAAATTCCCGGCCACAAATTTTTTGACTGCGATCATCGCTCTCCTCCTTTAAAATTGATTTTTCGTTTCTTATTATATCCTTATTCTGCTAATTTTGATTAAGTGAAAAAGCTCCTTTTAATTATTGCCTTTTTAGCACTTGGGCTTTTTGCGGTTGTTTTAGTTTCCATCATCAAACAACTTTCACAAGAAGAGCCGATTCCTCAATTTGAGATTCGGTTTAGGAAAGGGGTGAGCTACTCTCCTAAAAGCTTAACTTCGGTTGCGGATATCGATGATTTTTGGGAGAAAGCCGTTGTGGCGGGGGAAGCCATCAGGACGGGAGGGGATTGGGTCGATTTCAATAAACCGGGGAAGATTTCCTCGGTGGTGGTTGAACTGGCGCAGCGCAACCGCCTAGTTCCAGTAATTGAAGTAAACTTCTTTAACCAAGACAGCGGGAGACTCCTGCGGCCCTTAAACAGCGCTAATAAAACTGCCTACCGGGATGCGGCCGTTGCCTTTGCCCAGAAGTATCAGCCGCCTTATTTTGGGATGGGGGTGGAAATCGATACCTTTTACCGCGCTCAAACCGAGGAATTCGATGGATTCGCCGATCTTTTCAGCGAGGTTTATGACGGTGTTAAAGCTGTTTCTCCTCAAACCCAAATTTTTACAACTTTCCAGTATGAGCGCCTGCAGGGTTTGCGGGGAGGGCTCTTTGGGGGAACTAACGATCTAACGAAGAACAACTGGGATCTCTTGGAAAAGTTTCCCAAGGCCGATCTTTTCGCCTTTACCACCTACCCAGGCTTAATCTACAAAGATCCGCGCGACATTCCCAGCGACTACTACTCCCGGATCAAAAAACATACTTCTAAGCCGGTTGCTTTTACGGAGATGGGTTGGTTCAGCGGACGGGGAATTAAAGGTTGGGAGAGCAGCGAGGGAGAACAGGCGCGGTTTGTGGCAAGATTTTTCGAACTAACGGAAGATCTGGATCTTCATTTGGCTATCTGGCTCCACCTTTACCAGCAGACTTCCGCTGAGCCGTTTGGAACGATGGCCCTCTTCAAAACTGACGGCACGCCCAAGGCTGCTTGGGAAGTCTGGCTTAATGCTTCCCGCTAAGTTCCCCCTTGTTTAAAAAATTTAAGGACTTATAATAAGCTTGAAAATTTAATTTGAAAGGAGAAGATCAATGAAGTCGCTTAAAGTAAGTTTGGTTGACGATTTTGAATTGGTGATGGCAGGTCCCAAGCGGCGGGAGCGTCTGCTGATTCGAAGCATCGATTATTCCCGTTATTTTTTGTCCCAGTTTCTTTTTTCTAATTTGGGTTTGATGCATCTGGTTGCCCCATATTTGCCGAAAAAGATTGAAACTGATTTTTTGGTCCACCCGAACTTTCAAGCTTTAATTGGGGAAATGTATCGATCCTGCAGTCAGGATGTTCCCGAATTTTCGATCCCGGTGGGCGGATTTGGCTTTGGCTCTTTTCCTGAAACCACGCTTAAGAAGGTGGTGATTGCCTACTCGGGCGGAAAAGACTCAATGTGGAACCTGTGGTGGGCCCAGGAAAAATACGGCAAAGATAATGTCTTGGCGGTCCATATTTCGGGACTTAATCCGGGACAGGGGACGACCGAATATTACTATGTCCGCAAGCAGAGCCAAGAGTTCGGATTTGATCTGCGGATTATTGATCTTTTAAACAGTTCCCGCAACGGTGGTTACGGAGTAATGCGCTCCCGGGACATGTTCTTAACTGGTTTATTGGTCCCCCTGGCTTTGGATTTTGGAGCCTCACGGATTATTACCGAGGGGAGAATTGGCAATTCTCAGACCCCCTTTACCGGTCAGGCAGAAAGCTTCCGGTTCTTTAACGGCTTGCTCAAGGATTTGAGCATTCCGGTTAAGGTTGCCTGGCGTTACCGCAAGAGCATGTATACGGTTAAAGATTTGTTTGTCCATCGGCCGAGTTGGCTGCCCCTGGTCTGCAACTGCTTTACCGGCGCCTCGCACTGGAAGTCCTTTCACCGACGGTATTGGGCGAATTTGGCCCCGACTTTTACACTCTACGAATCGCAATGCGGTTCCTGTGTCAAGTGCCGGACGATTAATTTAGGAAGACTGCTTTACGATCCGGCCTTTTCTACTGTTAGTCGCGATGATGCTCGCACTTTTCTTTTGAATACTGCCCGTTGGATTTACCGCAACCGCGTTCGAGTAGCGGATATGATTCAAGGGAGCTTTTTAAAGGAATTTGAGCGTGCCTGTCGGCTTTTTGGTCTTGACCCCAATCGGTTGCTTAAATGAGCAGCCGATTTTTCTTTACTGTTAGAATTTGGAGGTATGGCCAGCGTTTTATTCGGAATTTTGGCGGGAATGGGGGCAATGGTTGGCTGGGGTCTTAGTGATTTTTTTGCGGCAAAGTCGTCTAAAGAAACGACTCCAATCCAAACTCTCTTTATAGCTTGGATAATCGGTCTTTTGATATTAATTCCATTTGCTATTTGGCAATTCGACACTCTCTCTCTCTATCTAGCTCCGGCCTTTTATTAAAAATTCTTGCCTACTCCTTTAATTTTGCTTTAGGAAATATCTTGTTTTATCGGGCTTTGGAGATTGGTCCGGTATCGATTATCAGCCCGCTTTCTTCCTCATATCCTGTAATTGCGGTAATGGTGGCGGTTTTTATTTTTGGGGAAAAGCTTTTAGGTCTTCAATATATTGCAGTATTTTTTGTTTTGATTGGCGCTTTTTTGGCGTCTTTTCATTTTGAGCGTTTACCCGTACATATTGCCAAAAAATCAGGAATTATTTACACATTAATTGCAGCGGCGCTATGGGGGACGGCGATTCCTCTTTCGGGGCAGGTGATTGCAGAAATTGGTTGGTTCCCAACACTTTTTTACCAGCTTCTTTTTGGAGTTATTTGGCTTTATATTTTTTATGGTTTAAAGAGTGGGATAAGAACGATGTGGGGATCGGGTTTAACTTGGACAATCGCGGCAGTTGGCGTTACTTATTTGTTTGCGGCAACTTCTTTTGACCTAGGGTTGGAAAAATCTTTTGTTTCTGTTGTTACTCCGGTATCATCAATTTATCCTGTGGTGACTGTTGCCCTAGCTCTCACGGTTTTGAAAGAGAAAGTCCTTAGGAGTCAGTTGATTGGGGCGGGATTAATTATTTTGGGGATTGTGATTTTATCTTTGGGCTAAGACTTTTCCTGTGTTGTCTGCAGGATTGTTACACGTCTAGTATTTAAGGCGCGACAAGTTAAAAAAGATTCCCTTAAAGTATTTTCTAATTCCAGGTTTAAAAACAGATCTAGCTCTTGTAACAAGAAACAATTCTTTCCAAGTAAAAGGATAAACAATAAAATCCCAAAATTCATGAACGGAAAGATTTGTAAAAATTGAAATAGCTAAAAGGATGTTCCCGTTAATCATGTAAGCCAAAATAGAAAGAATAAGCGCAATATCGAAACCATGCAGCAGTTTGATTGTATATCCGTTTGATCCATAACTAAACCCAGTCTTATAGCTGTTTATATGCAACTTTTTTGCAAGAAAGCTATTCAAGAAATGATCAACGTCAATTAATATTCCCAAGGCGAAGCATAAAATGGAGAAACTCAAATTGAGACCGAGAAAGTATCCAGTTGCTGAAACAGCTGTAGAAAGTAAGACATGTATTCCTTCATCAATTAAAACGTTGTATTTACCAAAAAGACCATTAGACATTGAAGGTTGTGGGGCTTATCTTGGTGCCGAAGGGGGGAGTCGAACCCCCATGAGGTTGCCCTCACTCGCTCTTGAGGCGAGCGCGTCTACCATTCCGCCACCTCGGCTTACCCTTAATTTTACCATCCGGTTACTTGAAAATTTAAAGACGGTAGCTGATAATGGGATGGCCATGTTGAATGTGACGGAACTTCGGAAAGGTGCCATCTTTGTGGAAGCTAACCGCCCTTATGTGGTTTTGGAATACCAGCACGTTAAGGTGGGGCGGGGGAACGCCACTATTAAGGTAAAGGTGCGGGATCTAAAATCCGGCTCCATTTTTGAAAAAGGCTTCAATTCCGGCGCCCGCGTGGAGGAGGGGGAAGTTACTGCTAAGAAAGCACAATATTTATACTCAGATCCTCAAAATCTTAATTTTATGGACCCCACCACCTTTGAGCAGTTTACGATTCCGGCCAAACTGGGAGATTGGGTGAAGAATTTTCTAAAAGAAGGGGCGGAAGTCATGATTTCTCTTTTTGAGAACGAGCCCGTATCGGTAAATGTTCCTTTGAAAGTTGATTTGAAGGTTGTGGAGGCTCCTCCTGCTAATCGCGGCGATACACGCCAAGGCGGCTACAAGGAGGTCATTTTGGAGACCGGCTACAAGGTTTCTGTTCCTTTATTTGTTAAGGATGGAGATATTTTAACCGTCAACACCGAAACCGGCTACTACGTAGGCCGGGCTTAATCCCATTTACACTCGTATCTTTCTCTGGTATTCTAAATCCAAATCTTAATTAAGAAGGAGGAGATGTGGCCAAGAAAGTTAGGGTGCGAACCCTCTCGAATGGTTTGCGAGTTATCTTCTACAACTACAATATTGACTGGGTGCAGGGAATTCTCCTGAACCGCGCTGGTCCTCGGGTGGAACAGCCCGAAGAGCTGGGATTAACTCACATCTTTGAGCATCTTTGCGCCCGCAACGCCAAAGCCCATTTTGAAATGGAAAATCTTGGCGAGGGGTTGGAAAATGCCTACACTGGTGGGGAAGATGTTAGTTACTGGTTTTCCTTTTTGAAACGAAACGCTTTGGCGGGAATCGAATCATTCTTCCGTCTTTGGACCGCCCCAGTTACCGTTGAAGATTTCGAACGCGAGCGTGAGGTTTTGCAGATCGAGTACGCCGAAAGAAACTCGGTGGCAAATCCTGGTGCGGTACTTTATGACCTTTTGATGCGTACGGGTTGGCAGGGGCACCCTCTGCGCTTTGACGACACCCTCCTTTGGCATCGCAACTTGTCGCGTTTAACCTACGAGCAATTTCATAAATTTCGCCCGCGGATAAACTGCGGAAACAATACGGTTTTAGTTTTAATCGGACACATCCCGATCAGAAAATTAATGGAAGTATTGGAGCGGACCTTTGGAATGCTTCCCGTGGGGCATCGCCCGACTATCAAATCGCGTCCGCTAAAGAAAATCTCACGCTTTACGGTTGTAAAGAAGTCTGGGGAGTTGGATTTGGCTTATTGTTTGTTGGCCTTTCCTTTTCCCAAGCTTAAAAGCCGTTCCCGTCGAGCTTTGGAATTAATTAGCGGTCATCTTGGCGATTCGGAGCACTTTTCTTCCGCTCTTTTCCAAAAAGTTCGTGAAGATCGTTCGTTGGTTTACTCGATTTTTACCGACACCTTCCGATTCAGCGATTCGGGCGCTTTTTACGTCTTTTGGGTATGTCCGCCGAAGAATGTGCAACCTGTCTTGGATATTATTCGAAGGGAAATGCGCGGCTGGGTAAACGGGAAAATAAGCGCTGTAGAGTTTGAACGCGCGCGCCATGTTTTGGCACTTAAATGGGAAAGCAGCCAGCACTACAGCGACTACATCGTTGGAGAGTTGGCGGAAGAGTTAACCTTTGGCGGAAAAGTTTCGAATCCACGGCTTTGGGCAAAAACTGCCCGTTCGATGCGTCGATCGGATGCTATCGAAGTTGCGCGGCGATACCTAAAACCCAATCAGGCCCTTCTGACCATGTACGGGAAAGTGGGAAATTTAAGACCACGGTTTTAATTTTCCCAAAAGTAAAAAAGCCAAAGGCATTTCTGCTTTTGGCTTTTCTTTTTTTGCGTTTTGGCTATACTTTAAACGTGGAATTTAAGAAAGAAACCTTAAAAAACGGGGTGAGGCTTTTAACCTTGCCGATGTCCCACCTGGATTCAGTGGCGGTCATTATCGGTGTTTCAGCCGGCAGCCGCTTTGAGGAGCCCCGCACTCAAGGGGTGGCTCACTTTACCGAGCACATGCTTTTTAAAGGGACCAAGCGCCGTCCCAACAACCGTGTAATCGCTACCGAGCTGGAGTCGAAGGGAGCTTCTTTCAACGCCTTTACCGGTCCGGATATTACCGCCTATTACGTGCGCTCCGCTGCTAAAAATCTTCCCTGGAGCTTGGAAATTTTGACCGACCTGGTTTTTAATTCCAAATTTGATCCCAAGGAGATTGAGAAGGAAAAGGGCGTAATTATTGAGGAGCTTAGAATGAACCATGACAATCCCCAGGACTGGGTTGAGCACCTTTCCTTAGGGATGGTTTTCCCCAACCACCCGCTGGGTCGCCTCATTACCGGTACCGAAGAAACTATTAAAGGGATGAAGCAATCAGATTTCCTTTCCTATTTAGATGGTTGGTACCGCTCCAAAAATATGGTGGCGATCATTGCCGGCAACCTTTCCCAAAAAGGAGCTCTCGCTAAGGCTCGGGAGCTTCTTGCCGTTTTGCCAAAGCGTTCCGTTGGCCAGCCTCTTGCTTTTACCCGCAAGCAAAAAAACTCCGCGGTTTTGGTGGAAGAGCGCCCAACCGACCAAACCCATTATATTCTGGGCATCCGCGGCTATCAGCGCTCTCACCCCAAGCGGGAGGCCTTGGAACTTCTGATTACGGTTTTGGGAGGGGGAATGAGCAGCCGCCTCTTTGAGGAAATCCGCGAAAAGCGGGGACTGGCTTACTATGTCGGGGCCGCCTCTTATGAGTTTACTGATACAGGAGTGGTGATGGTGAAGGCGGGGGTTAACAGCAAAAAGTCGGCCGAGGCCGTCAAAGTAACGATGGGGGAGCTGGCCCGCCTGAAGGACCAGGCTGTGCCGGAAAAAGAGCTGGCCAAAGCCAAGGAAATGATTAGGGGCCACCTTCTTTTAGGGGTGGAATCAACCGGCGGGGCGGGAATGTATGCTTTGGAGCAGGAGGTTTTGGAGGGGAAATTTGAAACCCCGGAGGAGAAATTAAAGCGGATTGACGCTGTGGCGGCCAAAGATTTGCGCCAAGTAGCGCAGGATATTTTCGTTGCTAAAAATATTAACTTGGCTCTGATTGGTCCCCATAAAGATTCGGAAATTTTTAGGAAACTTCTTTCTCTTTAAAGAAATAAAAAAGCCACGAAAGATCTTCGCGGCTTTTTAAGCTAGTTATTTCCTATCCTTTTAACGTTTTCCCCAAAGAAAATCTTTCTTTTTGTTGGGCTCTTTCTTGCGCCTTGCCTTGGGCATTTTGGTCCGCAGTTGGCTAGCCAGATCCGAGTCTATAAGGACCCTAACCCCCAACTTAACCCGGCGAAACATTGCATCCTGCAGCTGGGCGAAGCCCAGATCTAAAAGAATGGCAATATCGGCGTGGTTTCGGGCTTCCTTAGCAGAAGGAAAACAAAATCCTTTCTCGCCCTGCCTCAGAAGTGTCCGTAGCAGCCTCTTGGCGGCTCCGGCGTTCTTTCCCCCCACCAGCTGGATATTGTCATCGACGGTTTTAAAGTTAATGTTCAAGCCAGTCTCCTTTATTCGGTTGGTATAGGTAAGAAATATTATAGTCCTTAAGTTTATTTCGTCAAATCCCCATTCCCTTATAATGGCAATGTGCTAAGCCGCAACTTTTGGCTTTTATTTGCGAACCGGGCTTTAACCCGCTTTGCCTATCACTTAACGACCTTTGCTCTTATCATCTGGGTATTCGAGCTCACCCGCTTAAATATTGCTGTTTCTCTTTGGTTTGTGGTTTTCTTTTTTGCCTCTTTCTTTACCGCCTTCTTGTCGGGAGTGGCTGCGGACCTTTACGACCGCCGGCGCATCATGGTTTTGGCTAACCTGGCCTGGGCCGGTGGGGCGCTTCTTCTTATCCCGGTAAAAGAGAGCTTCGGGGGTCTTTTGGCAGTCTCTTTTTTGATCCAGGCCCTCGATGAGTTTTTCTACCCGGCCCAAACCGCATCTTTGCCCCAGCTGGTTAGGAGCGAGGATTTGATCCAAGCCAATGCCTGGCTTTCGGGCGTTACCTACGCGGTTAATTTCTTCGGCTACCTTTTGGCCGGAATTCTGCTTCGGTTTTGGGGGTTTGAGGGAACCTTCATCTTGGCGGCCGGTTCCGTCGCCTTGGGGGGGATGGTTACGCTGGCTCTGCCGCCTTTGATGCCCAATGGGGAAAAACATCCCACCTTAAGGCAGTTTTTGGGCAAGATCCGCGGACATCTGCAGGAACAGGTTCATTACCTTTCGGCCAATCGAAATATCACCGCCACGGCCTTAATTTTATCGGTAGTGGTATCGGGAGCGGCCGCGGCCGGCTCAATTGCCCCCGGTTTTGCTGAGCAGGTCTTGAAGATTCAGGCGCGGGATTTGAGTTTCGTGGCGATTCTGCCCTTATGCTTGGGTTTTTTGGTGGCGGCCTACACCTTAAGCCGGTCCGGCAAATTCTTTTCGGTTTGGGGCGGATTTGTGGGGCTGGGGGCGATTTTAATACTGCTCTCCTTTAGTCCGGCTCTGAGGGTGCTGGTAGCGGATCATGTTGGGCGCCCCCAAGCTTTTGAACAGGTGCCGCTTTTCTCATTAGCCGTGGCCTTTTTAACTTTTTGGGCCGGCGCCTTTGCGGCGACCGCTACCATCCCGGTGGTCACATCTCTGCAGCGGCTGGTACCGGCCCAGAACTTGGGAAGGACGATCGCGGCGATGGGGATGCTTTCGGCAATTCTCTCCACGGTCTTTTCCTTAACTTTTGGGGTGGCCGCCGACCTTTTTACCCCGGCGGTACCAGTTTTTATTGTGGGTGGACTGCAGGTTTTGGCGGGGATTTGGGCCCGCGCCAAAGTCGTGATTAAATAAGAAGGATGAACGACATTATTTTTCAGCTGGGACCTTTCACCATTTATACCTTAGGGCTGTCTTTGGCCGTTTCTTATTTGGCGGGGATCTTTTACTTTTGGCGGCGCGGCCGCCAGGAAGGTTTCCCTTCCGACAGCCTTTTGGATCTGACTTTTCTGGCTTCTCTCTTCGGTCTTTTAGGCGGGAGAGTGCTTTTCCTGGCACTTTTTCGGGAGGGGTGGGGGCTGGGCGATCTCTTTCTCTTCGGGGAGGGAGTTTTCTGGGCGGGCATTATTCTGGGCGGGGGTTTAACACTTCTTATCTTTTCCCGCCTGAAGGGCTGGTCGCCGCTGCGGGTTGCGGCTCTGGCTTCCTTGGCCTTATCCTTAGGCCAGGCTTTGGGCTTTTTGGGAGCCGAGGCGGCCAAATACCTGCCCTTTGCCTTTTACCCGGCCTTTGGCTATTTTTTCCTTTGGCTAACCCTTCGCTTTCTTATTAATCGCAAGGTGGAGCCCGGCTATGCCGTTTCCCTTTACCTGATTGCTTCGGGAGGTTTGATCTATTTGGCGGAATGGCTGCGGCCCTTGAAAGCAGTTTTGGAAAACGGCTGGAACTTAAATTATTCAACCGCCGGGATTTCCGCTTTGCTTGGATTGGTTCTTTTGGTATTTTTGGTTGCACGGAAGACCCTCTTTAGGGTAAAAAGGTAAAGATGCTGGATCAGGAATTTTTAGCGGAAATAAAAGATCGGCTTTTGCAGGAAGAAGGGGATCTTTCCCACGAACTGGAGCATTTAAAGGAGGAAGACCCGCTTTTAAACCCCGAGCGCACCTCCTCGCGCATTCCCGAGTGGGGGGAGGAGTCTTCCCAGATGGAGGAAGCGAACAAGACCGCCGAGAGCATTAAACTCCTGGAAGTGCGCTTAAAAGACACCCAGGATGCCCTCGCCAGGATCGAAGCCGGAACTTACGGGAGGTGTGAGGTCTGCGGGGGCGAGATTGACCGGGCCCGCTTGGAGGCTAACCCCCAGGCCCGCTTTGATATAGAACACGAGAATCAAATGCCGGTCCCCGAGGAAGCTTAACTTTTAAGTGCTCAACATCATTTACGAGGACGAATCCATTTTAGCTTTAGCCAAACCGGCCGGCCAAACCGTCAACAAGGCCGAAACCACCAGAAATCAAATTACTCTGCAGGATGAACTGGAGCAGTATTTTAAGATTAAAAAGTCGGAGGAGGGGATTGGGAGAAGGGCAGGGATTGTGCACCGCTTGGATAAGGAAACTTCCGGCATTTTGGTGGTGGCCAAGACGGAAGAAGCTTTCTTTAATCTCCAGTCCCAGTTTAAGCAGCGGGAGACCGCGAAAGAGTATTTATCTCTGGTTCACGGAAGAACTCCCAAGGAGGGGACGATTAATGAGCCCGTGGGGAGAATCTCCGCCTTTGGGGGGAAGTTTGGCGTAGTTGCTGGGGGGCGGGAGGCCCAAACCGACTACCGGGTGCGTGATTACCGGGAAGGAGTGGGAGGGGAAGTCTTCTCTTTTTTGGACTTAAAGCCCTTAACCGGCCGAACTCATCAGATCCGCGTCCATTTAAAGCATTTGGGGCATCCGGTGGTGAGCGATCCGCTTTATCTATCACCCAAGCGCTTAAAGGAAGATTTGAAGTTCTGCCCGCGGCTTTTTCTGCATGCTTTTTCTCTTTCTTTCTCCCACCCCACAACCGGGGCGAGGATGCGCTTTGAGGCGGAATTATCCGAGGATTTGAAGCAGGTCCTCGACTCCTTAGAAATTGTCTCGTAAATTGCTTTTCCTTCTTTTATTGGTTAGGATGGGCTTAGCTTAAAAATTTAGGAAATTAAAGGAGGAGAAAATGCGAGATTGGCTGGTTGCCGTCTTGGTTGCGGTGCTTTTGGTAGGGGTAGGATATGCATTCTGGCCCTATCTGCCGGAGGCCTTTGTGCCCTACTTCGGTCCTTCCGGCTTTTGGGGGTATTTGGGATTAGGAGTAGTTATCGCAGTCCTGATTGGTTTTTTCATCTACCTAATTCTTTTGCTGATCGATCGGGTGAGGTAAGAAAGAAAGGAGAGAAGATGGTAATCAAAAATCCAATTTTTCGATTTATGGCCGGTTGCATTTTGCTGGTAATCATTTTCGTTGCTATTGGTTGGCTTTTCGCTGCCTTTCGCTTCGTCTCAGAAAGTGCCCAGCAACTCTTTACGGTGGGGCAGTGGGAGAACATTACTCTCCTTTCATTTATTTTCCTGCTTTTAGGGTATTTTGCCTGGAACTTGGGTAATGCATTCTTCCGCCCCAGGTCTAAATAACTATTTCTCGCCGATCTTTTTCGAAGGATCGGCTTTTTCTTTTTCGCCGAGATCGTCTCTTAAATTGCTTTTCTTTATTTCTTAGGTTAGGATGGACTTATCTTAAAAATTCAAGAGGTTAAAGGAGAAGAGCGATGTATATAAAGGCTTTTGGAATTCTCGTTTTGGCGGTTTTTGCCATTACCGGGTTTGGCTATTTGACGGCCGGCCTTATTTCTTGGATGGATTTTCTTCCCCCGAGCCCCGGTCCGATTGAATACTTCTGGTCGGGGCTTGCAATCCTTTCCCTGTCATCAATGGCCGCCATTGCATTCATAATTATGCTGGGCCTCATTGCCGAGATCCTTCCTAATCCCAAGGTTAAGAAAAGGTGATGAGGAAGGCACTAGTCAGTTTTCTGATTTTCGGCCTTTTCGCCCTTTTCTTTTTACTTTTGGGCGGGGTGGCAAAGACCGGCCAAGAGCGGTTGAGCGTCGGGCTCGTTTCCCTCGTCCCTTTAGTCATTTCCGCCTATCTTCTGAATAGTCTTTCTCCTACCCGTTCCTTTGCGGTTATCTCCGCGACCCTCGCGGTTATGTTTGGGGTTACCGCACCGGTAGGGGGCTGTATGGTGGTGATAGCTGGGGGATTTTTGGTGGTTTTTCTAGTTCTGATCAAGAAAAACAGTTCCGGTCAATCCTCTCTGGTTAAATACTGGTTGGGATGGCTGGGGCAGTTTCTGGTGGGGGCAACCTTCGCAGCTTGGCTGGTTCATCAAATTATTTAATCAAAGGAGCTAAAAATGAAAAGTCCAATACTGCGGCTGATCGCTGGGTTTATTTCTCTTCTGGTGATCGCCGGAATCGTGGTTGAGGGGGTATTCATTTGGGAATTCGTGACCACCTCGATTAGCCAGTTTATGGTGCGCTTTCCTGTTTTGCAGTCCATCGCGGATGGCGCTTTTCTGCTATTGATTGTGGTTCTCCTGAGCTACGCGTTTGGAGAACTCATCTTTAAACCGCGGGTTAAGAAATAACCCCAGGCCGATCTTTTTCGAAAGATCGGCTTTTTCTTTTTAAATCCGCTGGATACTTGGTAAAAGCCTCTTTTGATAAAACAAATCCTCTCCCGTTCCTAGTTGGTAGAGGTCGGTTCTTTCCATAATGGAGTAGCGGTGGCGGATAAGGAATGATTGGACGGCGAAATTACTGGCCTTTGCATCGCAAAGGACCTGCTCGGACTTAAAATCCCGCGCGCCCTCGATTTCGGCATTACGCATCAAGAAGCTGGCGATGTAGCGGCCCCGCTGATCAGGACGCACGGTGAGGTTCTTTACCTCCAATGTCTCTTTTAACTTCTTGTGGCGCTGATAGATCGCCACGCCCACGATTTCTCTTTGGGAAAGGGCGAGAAGGGCTCTTTTGCTCTCCTTTTTAAGTTCTTGGTGAGTTTTTTGCGCCCACTCCGAAAAATCAGGGTAATCGGTGTGGGGAATCCACAACCGCGGCCCCAAGAGATAAGAAACAATTTCATCCAGGCGGGAAACGGGATATTCACTCGTGAAGCGGAAATCCATTAAGGCCATTATAAAGCAAGTCTTTTTAGGCTGGTATTTCACTCTCTGTATCTGATATCTTTCTCTTAGAGCCCCTGCCGGTGCTCAAAACACGAAAGCTCGCTATGTCCAGACATTATCGGAGTGCCAAACGCGGCCTTTCCCGAAAGGGGCGCCGCTCCTCATCTTGGAAAGGACTTTCCCAACAGTTTAAGTTAAAGCGGTTTTTCCAGCGCTTAAAGCTGGCCGTTCTTTTGGTTTTAGGGGTTTCTCTGGTTTGGGGGACTCTTTACCTTTGGAAGTTCTTTACCCAGCCTTTTGCTTCGGCCGCATCTTCATTTCAAAACAACGAAAGCTGGGACGGCAAGACTCCCTTAAATCTGATGTATTTAGTAGTTTCGGATGTTTCCGAGCTGGCCCCCACCACTCACGGGGTGGGACTTTTAACTTTTAACCCTACCCAGGGCTCCTTCAGTGCGATAACCGTCCCCTCCACCTACCCCTCCCTTCACAACCTTTACGCCTTGGGACGGCTTTCGGAAGACCGGGACGGATTGAGGCGGGTAAGGGATGAGTTGGCGGATTTAATGGGGGTAGCGATTAACGGATATGTTTTGGTTGGGGAGGCGGGTTTGGCGAAGGCGGGCAGTCTTTTCCCGGCCGATGGGGATGTGAAGGATTACATTACGTTTGCCAACCTGCGCTATCTGCCAACCGTTTGGGAAATTGGACGGCAAAATCTTTTGACGGATTTGGGTGTGGGAGATATTTTGCGGATTTTTTGGTACATCATTAGTCTGCGGTCCGATAATACCAACATTCTTTCCTTAAGCCCGGAAGTTTTGCAGGACCAAGTCCTTTTGGACCATAAGATTACTCCTTTTATTCAAGATGAGCAGATGGTGGGTGAGCATTTGAAGATTCAGATCTTAAACGGTTCGGGGGTTCCGGGCGTGGCAGCTCAGGCGGCGCGGATTATTAAAAGCTTGGGGGGTGAGGTAATTCGGGTCGACAATTACGAGCGGCGGGACCTGGTGAAGGGCTTCTTGGTAACGGACTCTTCCGGCACCTATACCGCGGCCCAGCTCTCCAAGATCTTTAACTTGGCCGACAGCCGTCCGCCGCGAAGCGGCTCGGAAGCGCGGGCCAACATCACCGTTATTTTGGGACTGGACAACTCCTACTAACTTAAGTTTACCGGCGGCTGAACTTCACAAAGAGATAAATCACCACCGCGGTGGCGGCAAAGAGAATACCGGGAACGATAAAAAGCTCCAGGTTGCCCAAGTCGACACCAGGCAGTTCCCTTAAAAAGGTTAAGAATTTCTGCCAAATCTCCTGCCACCAGGGCAGATCCTGGGGAACATCCTGCTCAACTTGGAGGGCGGAAAAGAGCCCGTCGGTGGTCCAATAAAACATCCGGTCGCCGGAAGCGAGCTTTAAAATAAAAGGATCTTGGGGATAGTTGGGGATTTCCCCCGGAGCGGGAGTGACAACCTGGGCCAAAAGTGGCTCCTGCTGAACGGTAAAGGTCAAGCCGTTTTCCGAGGTGGCCAGATAAATGCCGCTCGGTTCCCCTTCGCTTCGCTCGGCGGCGAAGTAGAGATAGTAAACCCCGCCCTCGTATAAGGCGTGAGCGGAGAAGCTCAATCCGCTTAAAAGAGGTTCAACATTAACATCCAGCCTTATCCCCTCATCCTTCACAAAGTTCAGCCCGTCGGTGGAAGTAGCCGATAAGACGCGCCAGGTAAACTCCTGCTCGGTCTTGCGGGTTTCCCCGTCGTAATACATCCGGTAACCTCCCTCCGGGAGGGCTACGACGGTGGGGTGGGCGATATCATCCGGGTCGTTTTGCCCCCCGCTTCGCAATCTTTCCCCGGCCTCCACTTTCCAGGTCAGCCCGTCAGTGGAGGTAGCGCTTTTAAAGACATCGGTCCCGCTCTTAAAATACATTCGCCAGGTTCCGTTGGGGAGCTTCACCAGGGAAGGCATCGTCCCGGTTAAACGGGTGCCGGATTCCAGTGTGAAAGTCTTGCCATCGGTTGAAATGGCGCTTTTCATTTGGGTGGGGCCTTGGTGGAAATACATGCGATAGCGCCCGTCCTCAAGCTCAATTACCTCCACATTGTTAATGGTGGAGTCGCTAAAGATGATTCCTTCGCTTTGCCAAACCAAGCGGGTAACAGCGGCAAAAACGAGGGAGAAAAAGGAAAGAAAAAGAAAGGCTAAGGCAACTTTTGGCAGGAATTTTCGCATCTCAAGCATTCTAGCAAAGGTTAAACCTTACCTTCTTTAAGAAGAGTTAGAAGATCGGCGAAGTTGTTGACTACCTTATCGGCCCGAAAAAGATCTTCTCGGGTGGCCCAATCGGTTTTCAAGGCCACGACCGGAGCTCCGGCGGTCTTAGCGGCTTCCACCCCCGCGGGAGCATCTTCAATAACCAGGGCTTCTTCCGGGTAAACGTTTTCTTTTTCAAGAGCTTTTAGAAAAAGATCGGGGGCGGGTTTGCGCCGCGGAACCTCATCCCCAAAGGTTTGGGAGTCGAAGTGGTGGGCGATGCCCACCGTCCCCACCACGCGGCTGGCGACATCGGCCCCGGTGGAGGTGGCGAGGATACGTTTGACCCTTCTTGATTTGAGGTAATGCATTACTTCCCGCACCCCGGGTCTAACAATAATATCCGTCAAATTATTTAGATAGAAATCGTAGGTTTCCGCAGTTAAGGTTTGGGGATCTTCACTGAGGACACCACGGTTGACCATCTTCTCCCAGTTTTCCTTAACCCCGATGCCGGGGGTATGGGAAACCGCCTCGCAGGAGATGCCCCGCTTCTTTAAGACCGCGCAAAATGCCCGATCGTAGACCCCCTCGTTGTCGATCAAGGTTCCGTCCAGGTCAAAAATTACGGCTTTTAAAGGTTTAAATCGGACCATCTTTTCCATCTTAGAGGAATAGGTAGGGGAGAGGCAATTTTACAGGATTGGGAGAACCTAATTTAACTTGACATTAGTCCTATAATCTACTATAATTAAAGTAATCTCAAGTTTCTTCGGACTCTTGGGAAATCCAGTAAAGGAGGCAACAATGTTTGCCTTAGACCTTGCAGAAGTAATGCGGTTAGGGATCACAGTTTTCATTGGTTTACTTTCAATGGCTGTAATTCCTTTCCTGGTCTCCTACTTCACGGTAAAACGCTGAAGTGAGACCAACCCCCGGTTAATGACATTTAGTCGACGTCACTAAATGTCAACCGGGGTTATTTTTTTTTGTTTACTTTATTGACATTTCTTGGTTTCGGGTTTATGATTAAGACAGTCTCTCTCCTTTCTTCGGGGGCCGGCCATATTAGCCGGCCCCCATCTATTTAGCTTGTTTTTCCTCCTTCCTATTGCAGAAACAGGTCTCTATGGGTTATCCTTATATCAGGTTAAAATAACTTAAATATGGTTTCAATCTTACCTTTCGTTTTAGGTGTTTCTGGCTTGGGACTGGTAGGGGCTTTAAGAAGTGCCTCATCCAAGCGCAAAACTCATCCTCCCGGGGTTTCCTCCGAGGGGGTCCTTTTGGAGATTCGAGTTCCCAAAGGGAACGAGAAAGATCCTCTGGCGGCGGAGAATATGTTTGCCTCTTTGCATGGGTTACTGCGGGTGGAACCCACCGAACAGGAGCACATCTCCTTTGAAATTGCTTCCGACTCCACCGGCATCCATTTTTATGTTTGGTGCCCTTCCCATTTAAAGGATTTCATCTCCGGCCAGATTTACGCCCAGTATCCATCTGCGGAGGTGCGGCTTTTGGAAAGAGATTACATGCAGGAGGATTTGGCGGGATTATCAACCTGCGGGGAGTCTTTGGTTTTAACGAAGGAGTCCTTCTTCCCCTTAAGGACCTTCCGCGATTTTGAAGTCGACCCGATGGCGGCGGTGACGGGGGCGATGAGCGAGATTAAGGAAGGGGAGCGGATTTGGATGCAGATTATCGTGCGGCCCGTGCCCGACAACTGGCAGGGGGCCGGGCACCAATATGCCCAGGAAGTTAAAACCGGTATCAAAAAGGTCAAGCTGGGCTTAAGCGAACTTATTCGGGGGACGGTTGAGGAAGTGGGGGAGATGATCCCTCACGCGGTGGAGCAGTTTACCAACCCTGCCGCCCAAGCCGCCCGCATTGCCAAAGGTTCGGCTCCTTCCAAGTCCGACGCTCCCCGGCTTTCCCCAGGGCAGGAATTGGAACTGAAGATGATTGAGGACAAGCTTACTCGGGTAGGCTTTGAGGTCGGGATTCGCGTTTTTACCGCGGCCTTGGAGAGCAAGAACTGCCAGGATCTTTTGCGGGGCGCAACCGCCTCTTTCCGTCAGTTTTCAGTGGCCAATCTAAACTCGCTGGACAAGGCTCCTTTAACAGGAGGAATAGAGGGATTCAAAAATGCAATGGCGAGCCGGGAATTCCCCGCCAAGCCCTACGTCTTGGATACCGCCGAGCTGGCCTCGCTTTTTCACCTTCCCAATATTTCGGTGGAGACCCCCGCGATCGCCTGGGCCACTTACAAGAAGGGAGAACCGCCGGCCAATATCCCCACCAGCGACTGCACCTATTTCGCCCAAACTACCTTTCGAGAACGCTTAACCAAGTTCGGGATTAAAAACCACACCGATGATCGCCGAAAGCACATGTATTTAATTGGAAAAACCGGCACCGGCAAATCGACCGTCTTTAAAAATATGATTGTTCAAGACATTCAAAATGGGGAGGGAGTAGCAGTCCTTGACCCGCACGGGGATTTGGTTAAAGATCTTTTGGATTTTATTCCCCCCGAGCGGATTAAGGACGTGATTTATTTTGACCCCTCGGATGTCAAATACCCGATTGGTCTCAACCTTTTGGAACTCCAGGACCCGTCGCAAAAAAATCTGCTGGCTTCGGGCCTTTTAGACGCTTTTAAGAAGCATTTTGAATTTTCCTGGGGTCCCCGGTTGGAATATCTCTTAAACAACGCGATTTTGACTCTTTTGGATGTGCCGGGAACCACCCTGTTGGGAATTACCCGTATTCTCTCCGATAAGAACTATCAAAAATACATTACTTACAAAATTAAAGACCCCGTGATTCGCGAATTCTGGGATAAGGAGTATGTGCAGATGATGGGTAATCCCAAGCTTCACAGCGAGGCTGTCGCTCCTATTCAAAACAAGGTCGGGCGCTTCCTCTCTTCCTCGACGATTAGAAATATCATGGGCCAGCGCACCTCCTCGCTGGACCTTGAGGATATTATGAATTCCGGAAAAATTCTTTTGATCAACCTTTCCAAAGGACAAATTGGGGCAGATAATGCCAATCTTTTAGGATCACTTTTAATCTCGCGGATTAATTTTGCGGCGATGCAGCGGGTTAGGATTCCGGAAGCCGAGCGACGGGATTTTTACCTTTATGCGGATGAGTTTCAGAACTTTGCCTCCGGCTCCTTTGCCTCGATCCTTTCCGAGGCCCGCAAATACCGCTTAAATTTACACTTAACCCACCAGTATGTGGAGCAGCTGCCGGAGGAGATGCGGGAAGCGGTTTTTGGGAATGTGGGGACGATGATTGTCTTTACGATTGGCGCTCCTGATGCCCAGCTTTTGGAGAAGGAGTTTTTGCCCTACTTCACCTCGGAAGACTTGATCTCTTTGGACCGCTACCATCTTTACGCCAAGCTCTCCATCGACGGGATGACCTCCAAGCCCTTCTCGGCCATTTCCCTTCCTCCCCCGGAAGGTAAGCTCTACCACGGGCAGGAAGCGATTGAATTTTCCCGCAGTACCTACGGACGGGATGCAGTCGAGGTGGAAGACAAGATTAAACGCTGGACCGAGCGGACGTTTTCCCTGGGGATGGCGATTGCCGAGGAGAAGGGGGAGCATTTGGTTGAGCCATCCGTTACGGCGGAAAATCCGCCGGAGCCTCCCCAAGATGATAAAATAGGAAGTTAGGTTGGGAGAGAGTAGATTAAACATTTTATGTACAACCGCGAACCGCGAGTCGCCAAAGACAAACTGCAACTTTTACGCCAAGCACTAAGTGCGGCTTCCTCCTCTTTAAAATTAGCCAATCAACTTTTAAATGATGTCGAACACCAGGGTGGCGCCGCTTCGATGCCCGGACTGGTCGGGAAATACGACGGGCGTTTTATGGTGACGGAAGCGGGCAAGAAATATCCTGTTCCGGACAATTATGCCGCCAAAACCCAGCTTATTTACGGGGATACCTTAAAAATGGTGGAGGGGCCCTTGGGGCGCCAGTTTAAGCTTTTGGAGAAGCTGAACCGGGTGGAAGAGGAAGCTCAACTGGGGACTAAAGACGGGATGTTTGTGGCTTTGGGCAAGAACGCTTCCTACGAGCTTTTGCAGGGAGCCGTGCGCTACTGGGGCGGCCAGGAGGGTGATAAGATCAAGGTTCTTCTTCCAGAGGGCAAGAAGAATGTGCCTTTTGCCGGACTTTTGGAGATTTCAGGGCACAAACCTGGAGAAGGTTTAACAGAAGACCATCGCCCAGTTATCCGGGAAAAGAAAGAAGTAACTGAGAAACCGGCAGAAGAAAAAGAAGCGAAAGAGAAGCCAGCCGAGAAGAAAATCGCTAAGAAGGAAGCCGCGAAGAAGCCAGTCGCCAAACCAGCTCCCAAAAAAGCGGCCGCTAAGACCGAAGAAACCAAGCCCGCTCCGAAAGAAAAACCTGCCCCCCGGCAAGAAAATTTGGGTGATAAAGATCTCCGTTAACCCATAATATTGATTTATCCTGTTGAAAGTGCGATAATTTAGCCAAGTTTTCCTTTAAAACCAATTCAATCTTTGCCCAAAAGGGCAGGAAGGAAGGAGTTTGAAAATGCTTACTCCAAAGCTAGCGTCATGGAAGTACGCCCAACGCTTTAGAGCATTATGTTACGCAAAGAACTTGGGGGCGACATGGGCGATTGCCTTTCATGACAATACCGGTCAGGAATTCCTGATAAATTTTGGGAAAACCTTACCCACCTTTTTAGTCTCGGAAGAAGTGGCCAATAAGGTACTGCGGAACTTAGATGTCGTTTTCCAGTATTTAAAACTTCACCAGGTACCGGACGCTCGGGGACTCCAACCATCCATGGAAAGACTCTTAGGAGTATCGGTCACTCCTTCTTTAGAAGGAATGGATCCGAAAGAGTACACAACTCTTCATTGGGAGGATGTTCCCAAAATGGGTCGGCGAACGCCTATTCAGGAGTGTGAATTCAACGACGGGACGTGGGGAATCGTTTCCAATCTTCCCTGGGGCGATTTTCTGGTCGTTTTTGATCCTTCTGATGATCCTTACATGCGGACCTTTTTCAGGACGCAGGGGGAAGCGTTGGAAGCGATTGATTACCTTACTTGGGATAGCTTGGATCGGATGGATAGTTACTTTTCAGCTGCACCGGAGGCTGATTGGCTTAACATTCCGCCCGCCCAAATTGACCCCAAGCTTCGGTCCCAGCCGCTTACGGATGGGGAGATTCAGCTGGACATGGAGATTGCAGTTTCGATCGGTTATGACTGGCTTGTCCGCCGCACTGGGGAAGGAAAGCATTGTCTCTGTCCCCGGTGTCAAAAACGGGATGAAGCGGCTCTGAGGAGAATTCAGGATCGCTACGATGCTTCATCACTGCCATGGGATTTGTTTGAAGATATCCAGCAAGCCCGTCGCTGGATTAGAGGTGATGATTAATTTACTGACCGCCGAATATTTTCCCCTTCGGCGGTTTTTCTGTTTGCTATCATAAGAGCGATATGTCCGGTCATTCCAAGTGGTCTACGATTAAACGGGCTAAAGGCGCCGCTGATGTGAAGCGGGGAAAACTTTTTTCCAAGCTAGCCCGGGAAATTTCGATGGCGGCCCGGACCGGTACCCCTGATCCCAACCTCAACCACATTTTGCGAAGTGCTGTCGAAAAAGCCCGCGGCTTCAACATGCCTAAAGAAAATATCGCCCGAGCGATCGGCGCCGCTTCCGCCGCTGCTTCCCTTCAGGAAGCAGTCTATGAGGGCTATGGCCCTTCGGGAGTGGCGTTTATGGTTAAGGTTGTAACTGATAACAAAAACCGCACCTTGGCGGAGATTCGTAGGATTTTTGACAATCACGGCGGAAAATTAGGGGATGCCGGCAGTGCTGCTTATATCTTTAAAGATCCCGAAAATCCGTCTTTTACCATTCCTGTAGCTGATCCAGGAGAAGCCAGAAAGGTTTTGGGTTTGGCGGATGATTTGGATGAGCACGATGATGTGACGGAGGTTTTTAGCAATTTTGATATTCCGGATGAGCTGGTGCACCAAGCGGCAAGTATTTAAAATATTCTTATGATTACCCTCGGTATCGATCCCGGCACCGCGCAGATGGGGTGGGGGATTGTGGAGCGCAAGGAAGTGGCGGGGAAGAAGCCGAAGGTCCTCTATGTCAGCCACGGTATGATTACTACTCCTTCCACCGATCCATTATCCAAACGACTGGTGGTCATAAGAGATGGGGTGGCGGATTTGGTTTCCGCCAATGGTGTAGATGAGATTGTGATTGAGCGAGTAGTCTTTAACGTTAATAAAAAAAGCGCCATCAGCGTGGCGCAAGCCTACGGTGTCGTTATGCTTTTAGCCGGGGAGCGGGATCTCCCCGTTTATGAGTACAACGCTCTGGAGGCCAAGCTCCACCTCACTGGGCATGGACGGGCGGAGAAAAAAGATGTTCAATCTTCTTTAAAGACTTTGTTTAAGATGGAAAAGCATCCTACGCCGGTGCATGCGGCGGATGCCTTGGCGATTGCCCTTTGCCACATCGCTAAAACTTCGAATCTTAATTCTTAAAATGACGATTCTACAAAAACTTTTTCAAAAAAGAGCGCGGTTTGTTCTCGTTTCGCTGGGTTTGGGAGTTGCTTTGTTCGGTCTTTCCCTCCCTCCTTACGGGCAAAGTTTGGGCTGGGCTCTTCTTTTTCCGGTTTTGACTTGGATTTTGTCCTTCTGGGCCTTTGGGGGGCTGGGCGGGATTGAAGTCTTAACTATTCCTCTTTTGCCCACTCTAGTTTCCTTGGGCGCTTCCTTAGGCCAATATTTCTATCCAAACTTAAGTCTTCCTTTTAAAGTCCTATCTTGGGTGGCTTTTTCCGCCGCCTTCTATATTCTGCTCCTGGCTGTAAATGTTTTTTTGGTGGAGCGGCAGCGGGGGGAAAAAATCCCGCTGGAGAAAGCCGCCCGCCCGGCAGCTTTTCTCTTTGCTTTCCTAGCCGCCTTTCTTCTCTTAACCGCTCTCTACAAATTTTCCTGGGACGCTTATCTAACTACTTTTTTGGTTTTCTGGATTGGCTTCCTGATCGGTTTAACCATTTTTTGGTTTTACTCTTTAACGGATTTACTGGAGAGAGATCAATTTCTGGGAGCGGCATCGGTGGGTCTTTTGGCGGTGCAGGTTTCCCTGGCTTTTTCCTTTTTCCCCTGGAAGGCCCATTTGCGGGGCTTGTCGGAAGGGGTTTTCTTCTACACCTTCCTGGGGGTGGCCCGGGCCTATTTTGGTCGGCATTTAACCTATGCAATTGTGGTGGAATATATTTTGCTTTCTCTTTCTGTTTTCTTAGCGATTCGCCTACTTTTTGCTTAAATTTTCAAAATCCCAAACCTTATTTTTAAGAGATCGTTGGCAGGGGAGGGGAGTACGTGCTAAGCAAAATTAAGCCCTATAATTATTATTCAACTTGCGGTAGACTAGAGCGTGATATCAAATTAATTTTCCTAATTTTTGCTGTTTTTGGTTAAAAATGATTCTAAGGAATTTATTGCTAACAACTGAGTTTTATTTTTCCACTCTTTCGTAATGTTGGGCTAGCTAATTTAAGGTTTTCATAGCGACTTTAGATTATTTTAGCCCGCCACTGCCAAGTTGACGTTTTAAGCTTTTAAGCTTGACAAAATCGCGCCTAAGATGATTAATTAGCCGTCTTGGACAAAATCTTGTCAAAGAAAATCATATTGTTTGTTGGGAAACCGCCGTTCAAAATTTAACACTACTTTCTACCCACTAAGTATTTATTTCCACAATTCATATAAGTAATCTTCGTAAGAGAGAAAGTAGCGTGATCTCCAGGAGCAGTTTTGGGCCTCCTGTAAAGAGGTCGAATTTGACATCTAACAGGGGAGTCCGGTAACATAGTCTTATACGTCGTATAATCTACAAAAAGCGACGAAGGAGGTGGGGGGTCGCTTCTCACTCCTCCCTACGGTCTAAACCGATGAAAAATTACTTGCAAAAATTCTTGGAATATTTGGAAATTGAGAAAGGTCGCTCGCCGCGCACGATCAAATCTTATTCTTTTTTCCTAAACCGCTTTGCCGAGTTTGCCCACTCCCCCTCCCCCACTTCTATTACTCCCCAAATGGTGCGCCAGTACAAGCTTTATTTAAATCGCTACCGGGATGAGCACGGGCACGAACTTTCCAAAAGTACCCAAAACCGCCATCTAGTAGCGTTAAGGTCATTTCTGAGTTACCTAGCTCAACAGGAGGAGATGAATGTCCTGTCAAAGGATCGCGTGGAGCTGATTGATGAGGGTGATCGCAAGGTCAAGGTACTGGAGGAAAGCTCTCTTCAGGCCTTTTTAAATGTTCCGGATACAAAAACGCGAACCGGTATGCGGGATCGGGCAATTCTGGAGCTCTTATTCTCAACTGGTTTACGGGTTTCCGAATTGGTGTCGTTGGATGTTGCCGACCTTAATTTTAAAACTCGGGAAGTTTCGGTTATGGGTAAAGGGCGTAAGGTCAGGGTGGTTTTTGTTTCGGATTCGGCGTCCGGGGCCGTCCAATCTTATCTGGCGACTCGCGAAGACGAATTTAAACCTCTTTTCATCCGCTATAAAGGTGGAGAAGCGAAAGACCCCGAGGGCAAGGATTTACGCCTGAGTGTGCGCAGTATTGAGAGGTTGGTTAAGAAATACGCCTTACTTGCCGGAATTGCGGTTGATCCCACCCCCCACACTTTACGTCATACCTTTGCAACCGATTTACTGCGCCGGGGAGCGGACATTCGGGCTGTCCAGGAACTTTTAGGCCACAAAGATATCTCCACAACCCAAATTTACACACATGTTACTAACCCGCAGCTTAAGGAAGTTCACCGCAAATATCACAGCGGCAACCAGAAAGACTAGACAATTAGTACTTCCTCATTTAAAATGGGAAAAACCTATTGCTAAAGGAGGAGAAGATGGTCCAGACCGAATTTGTCTACTTTTTCCCAGTAGGATTTTTGTTTTTTGTGCTTCTTTTTGTTGCGGTTTTCTTTTACCGTTACCGCCTCGATGAAATTCCGGGAATTAGCTTTTCGCAGGCTTTCGCAGTTTTTTTGCTTTGCCGGGTTGCCGATTCCGGAAGTTTCCTCTGGTCGCAGAAGATGCAGGGTTGGGATGCTGTGGGATTGGTTGAAACTAACCCACTTCATTGGTTCCTGGGTAACTTTTTGACACCGGATTTCACGTTTTGGGCAGTTTCCGCTTCTGGCATACTTTTTGTGATTTTGTTTTTGCTGTTCGCCCGATCCATTTTAATACGAAACGGAAATTCAACTAACGCGGTTGATCGTTTCACCTATATGGCTTTGGCAACTTACAGCAGCATGTCGTTGTTTGGTGCCGCTACAAACATTTCTTTTGGAATTTTAGGATTTAACAGTCCGTTCTTGATCTAGTCAAAAATAAACCCCTCTTCCGATATCAATACGGAGAGAGGGGTTTTTCTTTTAGCTAAATCTAGTAAACAGTGGTTCGGGTGTGATGGTGAGGAGCCTTGGAAGTTGGTAACATTGTTGATATGGTCAAAAATTTTGATTTGATTGTACTCGGGGGCGGGTCGGGATTAAATGTTGCCTCGGTGGCGGCCCAGCGGGGTCTAAAGGTGGCGGTCATTGAACCTGGCCCTTTAGGGGGAACCTGTCTTAATCGAGGTTGTATTCCCTCCAAAATGGTGATTGAGGCCGGAGAAGTGGCCCAAACCATCCGCCACTCCCCTACTTTCGGTATTCAGGGTGAGGTTAAATCGGTTGATTTTGCGAAGATTATGGAAAGTACCATGGGTTTTGTGGATGAGGAAGCCCGCGGAATCGAAGAGGCGATCAAATCCCACCCCCAGTATACTTTGTATAAACATTTTGCTCGTTTTACCGGTCCTAAGAAACTTTCGATTGGTAATGAGGAGATTGAGGCCGAAAAGATTGTGATTGCAGCCGGTACCCGCCCCTTTATTCCACCTATCCCCGGATTGGATAAAACCGTTTATCATACTTCTGATTCCATCTTTCGTCTTAAAGAATTGCCGAAAAGCATGATCTTTATCGGGGGCGGCTACATTTCCTGCGAGTTGGCTTATTTCTTTGGGGCCTTGGGCTCCCAAGTAACAGTTTTGGACCGCGGCACTTCCCTACTCTCAAATGAAGACGGTCAAATTGCGCAGACCTTTACGAAAGTTTTTGGCCAAAATTACGGTGTGGTTTTAGAAGCCAACATCAAGGAAGTTGCGGGTCCTCCTCCGGGCCAGGCCGGGGCGGTGGCCGTTAAATATACGGTGGGTAAGGAAGATAAGGAGCAAACCGTAACTGCCGATCTTCTGCTGGTAGCAACTGGTCGCGTCGCAAACAGCGATTCTCTTCAGCTCAAGGAAGCCGGTTATAAACTTTCCGAGCGGGGATTCATTGAAGTTAATGAGTTTATGGAAACCAGCGTTGCCGGAGTTTGGGCGTTGGGAGATATTGTTGGTAAAGCTCCCTTCAAGCACGGGGCCAACTACGAGGCTAAGATTGTTTCCCAAAATATTTTTGCCGAGAAAGATCAAAAAGTTGCTGCCAATTACACTGTGATGCCCCACGCCGTCTACTCCTACCCCCAGGTTGCTGGGGTCGGCTTGATGGAAGAGCAGGCGCAAAAAATGGAAATTGACTATGTCCTAGGCGTTTATCCTTATATGCGAACCGGAATGGGTAGGGCCCTGCATGATGAGGATGGGTTTATGAAGGTTTTAGCTGACCGCAAGACTCGCCGAATTATCGGCGCCCACATCATCGGAACCGATGCATCCATCTTAATTCACGAGCTGGTGGTGGTGATGGCGGCAGCCGGGGGTGATGTGGAGGCGGTTAAAAACACAATTCACATCCACCCTTCCCTTTCCGAAGTAGTGGCGCGGGCGGTAAATTCGATTTCTTGGGAAGGGAAGGCCCCCAATTATGGGAAGACCTTGATGGAGAGGACGACGGAACAGAAGATCTAGTTCAAAGAAAAATCCGCGCGAGCGGAGTTTTGAAGAGGAGCAAACTCGCCTAAGGCAATTTTCTCAAAGGTAAAGATCGGCAACTCCACTACGCCCCAGCTTCCGCCATTCCACTCATAGGCGATGTAGGATTGGGTGGAATCGGCTCCTTCCGGAGATAAAAGCAAAATAACTTTAACTCCAACCCCTCCCTCGATCTCCAACATCTCATTTCCTTCGCACAGATGCGATTTTTCCGCTCCTAAAATAAGAGCATTGCCCACTTCGTGGCCGTGAATTCGCTCCGGTATGCTAAAAGTTATTTTCATTTGTTTTACTTCCTGGCAGGGAGATTGGCCGCATCGAGGATGGGCAAATCTGTTAATCGTATCAATCAAAGCCATGCTTGTCAAATTTAAGAAACTTTTAAATTGCTCGCTTGACGTTCTTGCTATTAATAAAAGAAGTGGCAAACCAAGAAACTAAATTGGAAATTCCCCCAGGCACAAAATGTGAGCTTTGCGGCATGCTGGCAACAGCGGCCGTAAAAGATGCCCAGGGAGTTACCCATTATTACTGCGAGCACCATGTTCCCCAATCTTCGCCCGAGTCCGGTAAGCAGATGGCGCACGAGGGACACGATAAACCCAAGGAAAAAGGATTGGATCGGCATGGGGGGCATTCCGTCAACATGTTTCGAGACCGCTTCTTCCTTTCCCTGATTCTTACGATTCCCGTGGTTCTTTATTCGGATTTGATCCAGCGGGTTTTGGGATTTACCGCACCTCCATTCCCCTACTCCGAATGGGTTTCCCCGCTTTTCTCAACGATTGTTTTCTTTTACGGAGGGTTGGTTTTCTTAAAAAGCGCTTTGGGAGAACTGAAAGCTCGTTTGCCGGGAATGATGACTCTTATCTCCCTGGCAATTATTGTTGCCTACCTCTACAGCTTGGCGACTCTTTTTCTGCCTTTAGGGGAACCACTGTTTTGGGAACTCACTACCTTAATTACCATTATGCTTTTAGGACATTGGATCGAAATGCGCGCCGTTTCGGCCGCCTCGGGGGCCTTGAAGGAATTGGCGAAGCTCTTGCCCGATACGGCCGAAAAATTTGTGGGGGAAAGAACCGAAACCGTAACGCTGGACCAGCTTACAGTTGGCGATATTGTTTTGGTTAAAGCCGGAGCCAAAGTTCCCGCTGATGGGGAGATAATCGAGGGGCAAACGAGTGTGAATGAATCCATGATTACCGGAGAATCTCTGCCAGTTGCCAAGAAGGTGGGTAGTTTGGTGATTGCCGGGACCGTTAACGGTACCGGAGTTCTGAGGGTAAAGGTAACCAAGATTGGGGAGGAAACGGCCTTGGCTGGCATCATGCGACTTGTCGCCCAAGCTCAAGCCAGCCGTTCCCGCATCCAAGAGCTGGCCGATCGGGCCGCCTACTATTTGACGCTGGTGGCGGTTGGAACCGGTTCTTTGACAGTTTTGACGTGGCTTTTCTTGGGGTCGGGCCCGGCTTATGCGCTGGAGCGCACCGTTGCGGTTCTGGTTATAGCTTGCCCGCATGCTCTGGGCCTGGCAATTCCTTTGGTAACTTCCATCTCCACCACCCTTTCCGCCCGTTCGGGTGTCCTGGTAAGGGAAAAACTGGCTTTGGAGCTATCCCGGCAGGTGGATATAGTTTTGTTTGACAAGACCGGGACTTTAACCAAAGGGGAGCTGGGGGTGACTGACATTATGGCGGTTAAGGGCTGGAGTGAAGAAAAAGCACTGCAGTGGGCGGCTTCTTTGGAAGAAAAATCTGAGCATGTGATTGGTAAGGGGTTGGTTAAGGCCGCCCGGGAACGCAAGATAAATCTTTTAAATTCTTCCTCCGTTAAGACTTTGGAAGGGCGCGGAATTGAAGGAACGGTTTCCGGTCAAAAGATTGCGGTGGGTGGCCCCGCGCTCTTGGAGGCTTTCAAAGTTTCCCCTCCCCAAAGCTTGGCGCAGGGTCTCAAGAAAATTTCCCGCCAAGGAAAGACGGTGGTTTATCTTCTTTCCGGCAAGAAAGTTTTAGCAGCTTTTGGCGTAGCCGATTTGATTCGGCCCGAATCCCGCCAAGCCATTCCGGCTTTAAAGAAAATGGGGGTTAAAGTGACTATGGTGACGGGAGATGCGGAACCGGTGGCCGAATGGGTTGCCAAAGAACTGTCTTTAGATGATTATTTTGCCCAAGTCCTGCCGGAGAATAAGGCCGAGATGGTTAAAAAGCTCCAAGCCGACGGCTCCAAGGTAATGATGGTTGGAGATGGGATTAATGATGCCCCAGCTTTAACGGCGGCGGATGTGGGGGTGGCGATTGGGGCTGGAACGGATGTGGCGATTGAATCGGCTGGAATTGTCTTAATTAAAAATGATCCCCGCGACATTGTTAAGATCATCAATTTAGCTCGGGCGACGTATCGGAAGATGGTGGAGAATCTGGTTTGGGCAACCGGCTACAACGTTTTTGCCATCCCCGCGGCGGCCGGCGTGTTCTCAATCCTTGGAGTTATTCTCTCCCCTGCTCTTGCGGCAGTTCTCATGTCCGCTTCCACTGTGATTGTTTCCGCTAACGCCCAACTTCTTCGACGCCTACAGCTTTAAATTTACCCGCTTGACATACCCCCGGGGGGTATTGTAATCTTGGAGCGATGAAAGCCCCCAAAGAGAAAGTTAATCACCGGCTCCAAATCATCAAAGGTCAGCTCAATGGCTTGGAAAAGATGATTAACGAGGACAAGTACTGCACCGATATTGTGACTCTTTCCCTCGCTATCCAAAAAGCCTTAAAGGAACTAGATCAGATTGTCATGGAAGGACATATGTCCCACTGCGTGCACGATGGGGTGGCCAAGGGCGATCCCGATGGCGTTACCAAAGAGCTGATGGATCTGTTTTCTTTAATTCGAAAATAATGGACAGCTGTTGCGAGGGCGAAGATAAGAAAATGAATGCAAAGAAGGAAACAACCGGAAACACTAATTTAGTGCTTTGGCTTATTTTGGGAGTTTTTACCCTGGTGGCGGTGGCGGCGGGATTTGTAATTGCCGCCAAAAGCGGTCAGGCTAATCTTTCTCCTTCCAACGCCAAAGCCTATGTTGAGCAGGCTTCTTACGACTGGGGCGAAATCGACATTAACGGCGGGGACGCCACCTACACTTTTGTGATCCAAAACCAAGGAACCGATGAGCTTAAGCTCACTAACATTAAAACTTCTTGTGCCTGTACCAGCGCTCAAGTTGAAATTGAC
>Ga0209727_1000761_pt1 | contig 32428 bp, 30 predicted proteins | sample RifGroC1_FD_183995 | JGI IMG/M metagenome (GOLD analysis project Ga0209727, IMG submission 183995) | Groundwater microbial communities from Rifle, Colorado, USA - Groundwater C1 (SPAdes) (version 2) | ecosystem: Environmental > Aquatic > Deep subsurface > Groundwater | place: Rifle, Colorado...
ACAAGTCAGAGTTTGACCAGCGGGAGATAGTTCTTCTCGCTCTATTTATTCAACTTGACCTGACCGATCGGAAGATCGCCGAGATCATGCGGTGCTCTTCGGAGACGGTCCGCACCTGGCGCAGCAAGTTTAAGGTCCTGACTGGAGGCATCTAAATGAAACTTACCATCCCCAAAACCACCCTCGCTTCTACCTTGTCCCGCGTCCAGGGCATCTGTTCAGGCCGCAACACCATGGCCATTCTCTCCAACGTCCTTCTGCATGCGTGGCCCAAGGCGCTGCACCTGTCCGCCACCGACCTGGAGGTCGGCTACACCACCATGGTCGAAGGCGCCGTGATCGAAAAAGCGGGCAAGATCACCCTGCCCGCCAAAAAATTGCACGAGATCATAGCCCACATCCCCACCGACAACGTCACCCTCGAACTGTGCGAAGACAACTGCCGCGTCAACATAACCGGCGGCACCTACTTTTCCACCCTGGCCGGGATCGCCGCCGATGAATTCCCCGCCATGCCCCCGGTTAACGGCGACACCTTCGACCTCGACGCCTCCGCGATCCTCCGGCTGCTTGGCCACGTCGATTACTGTATGTCCAAGGACGAAAAGATGTACCACCTCTGCGGCGTCCTCCTCCAGGTACAGACCCGCGAAGAAGAAAACCTTTCACCCCGGCTCATCGCCGCCGCCACCGACGGTCACCGCCTTGCCTGTGACAGCAGTGCCCTGCCGGGCGAGCCCCGGCCGGTACCGAAAGACCTGCTGCGCGGTTGCATTGTCTCCCGCAAAGGAGTCGGCGAACTGAAAAAACTACGCACCGAAGGCATCCTTGTTATCACCATCGCCGGCAACAATCTGTCCATCACCACCGAATATGAAACCTTATTTTTGCGCCTTGTTGACGGTGAATTCCCAAACTGGCGGGCCATCGTCCCTGCCAACATCGCCGGCACCATTGAAACCAAGCGCAGCCCGCTTATAGACGCCCTCGACCGCGTCAGCCTCCTGTCCGCGGACAATCACCGCGGCACAACCTGGGACATAGCCGAAGGTGGCATCAACTTCCGGGCCACCAACCCCGAACTCGGCGAAGCTTCAGATCGGGTAACCGCCGTAGTCGGCGTCGATCCCCGCGAATTCAGGCTCAACGCCAACTACATCAACCAAGCGCTTACCTCCATGGATTGCGGCATCGTTCAGATCCACCTGCCAAAAGACGAACTGAGCCCGATCAAGATCACCCCCACCTGCGAAGAAGAGCCCTTCGCCGTTATCATGCCAATGAGGCTTTAGGAGAGTTCGATGGCAAACACATCAATAGATTGGACCGACAAGGTCTGGAACCCGACGACCGGCTGCACCAAAGGTTGCTCCTACTGTTATGCAAGAAAAATGGCGCACCGGCTTAAAAGAATAGGACAAGCGAAGTACTCCGGAGGGTTTGCCCCCGCGTGCCACCCGGCAGAGCTATCCAAGCCGCTTCACTGGCGGAAACCGTGCCGCGTTTTCGTCAACAGCATGGGCGATCTGTTCGATCCTGCCATCCCGGACGACTTTATCCGCCAGGTGATAGAGGTTATCGCTTCCACACCTCACCTGACATACCAGATCCTTACAAAATTCTCCGCCAGGATGGAGAATTTCTTTCAGGAAGTGACCCCTGCCCATGAAATAGATAATCTGTGGGTCGGTGTCACCATTGAAAACCAGTTCACCTTCAAGCGCTGGTGGGACCTCTACTACGCTAACGTAGCCCACCGCTTCATCAGTTTTGAGCCACTCACCGGCCCGATTCGCTTCGATTGCATCCACTGTCACGGCAAAGGCCATTACGACGACAATTTCAACACCCCCTGCCCGGTCTGTAAAGAAGCCGGCACCACGATGGACCGGATAGACTGGGTCATTTGCGGCGGAGGTACCGGCTCTAAGGCATCAGCAATGTCTGTCAGCTGGGTTCGTCACCTTCGCGACGAGTGCGTTTCGAACAATATTCCTTTTTTCTTTAAACAGTGGGGAGAGTGGGCGCCAAGCATACTGGAAGTCGTTGAAGGCAGCGTAAACCATACCAACGGGCGTTACTGGCCCGTGTTTGACCGCACTTGTCAAGGTGTTATGAGAAAAATCAAGGCAACATCCATGATCGACTCCGCATGGTGGCGGCAGTTCCCGGAGACAGCGCGATAACATGCCCACCCCCGCCCGCGACATAGCTCTGGACACTGAGCAGATCCTTACCGACGCCAGAGCCAAGGCCCTGCGAGCCGTGAAGAAAAGTGCCACTGCCGCCAACCTCAAAAACCTTGAGGCTGCAGAGAAAGCTGTGCGCGACTTCCAGGCGGCCAAATCGGCGGAGGCGCATCCGGGCGAGCGGCGGTTGAAGAATATCCCGGACGTTCACGCCTACCTCACCGAAGAAAAGAAGTACAAAGTCAGCGAACGGAAGCTCTATGAAGACAAACGCCTCATCATCAAACAGCCGGACGGCTCATACCTTGCCAAAGATGCTGAAGACTACGCCAACCGGTTTCTGCCGAAGCTGGACGGTTCCGACGATACCGAAGGCGGACTTGCCAAGATAAAGCAGCAGAAGGAAAACGAGCTTCTCGACGAAAAGATTCAGCGCGAACGGCGCCGCAACAAGGTAGAGACCGGCAAACTCATCCTTCGCAGCAGGGTAGACCAGCAGCTGGCCGCCCGTGCCGCCTTCATTTGTTCCGATCTGGACCTGTTCGGGCATAGCCAACTACCCGAGGTAGTAGAACAAGTTTTAGATGCCAAAGCCGCCCCACCGGAAGTCGCCGATTACATCATCGAACTCAAGACACGGCTGGTACCGGAAATGATTGCGGCCTTCCTGAAAGAAAAAAAGAAATGGATGGACCGCTACTCCCAGCCCCTGCAGTTTCAAGCGCCGCTGGCGTCGATCCTGGAAGAGATGGAAGAGGACCTTGAGGAAGAATAATGCAAGCCCCCGCCGCCAACATAACGCAGCCATCCATGTTCTTCCCCTTCCGCTTTTCAGCGGCCGAGCGCGACGTCTTCCGCGCCGAGGAAGACCTGAAGATCTCCGAATGGGCGGAAAACAACATCCACGTCCCCAGGGGTGCGCATGTGGGCCGGTACCGGAATGAGCTGAACCCCTACGGCGTCGACGTCATGGACTCCTGGCAACTGCCCCACGTGCGCGAAATCAACGTCTGCGCCCCACCCCAGGCCATGAAAACCATCACCGCTCACACCTGCGCCGGCTGGGCCTGGAAGAACGCCCCCGCCGAGATGATGATGATCATGCCGGACCGTGGCGAAGTCAAAGAAGTCATGGAAGACCGGCTCATTCCCATGCTGCAGAACTCTCCCGAGCTGGCCCGGCACCTGTCAGACAACCCTGACGACACCAGCAAATTTCACGTCAAGGGCAACCACGGCGCCGTCATTTACACCGCCTGGCCCCGCAGCGCCGCCAAGCTCGCCGGGAAGCCGGTCAAATACCTTTTTTTCGACGAAACCGACAAATACCCGGATTTCGTCGGCAAGGAGACCGACCCTTTCAACCTCGGCGAGAAACGCAAGCGTACCTTCCGCCACACCTACAAGATATATCGCAGTTCCACACCCACCGTCGAAACCGGACCGATCTGGCGTTTCCTCAACGGCTCCGCCGTCATCAAGCACTGGCAGGTTTACTGTCCCGACTGTGGCGTCGGCCACGTCATGCACCGCAAAAACCTGCGCTACCCCAAGGACAAGACCCCGGCCGAGATCATCCAGGGGAAGCTTGCCCGCTACGAATGCCCCAACTGTGAAAGCAAGTGGACCGACACCAAGCGCAACTTCGCCACCCGCTGTGGCGAATGGATCATTGTCAAAGGACACGACGTCCCCTACTCCGTCAGCATAGGCTATCACCTGTCCGGTTGCGCCGTTATGGACATATCCCTGTCGGAAATCGCCAAAAAGGAAATAGAAGCCAAGACCGACACCGCCGCCGCCATCGACCTGGCAAACGACTACGACGCCGAACCCTATGTGCCGGACAAAAAACAGCGCAAAGAAGACAGCATTCTCCGGCTGATAGACATGTCCATGCCGCGCCACATAGTGCCGCGCAACGCCAACAGCCTAATAATTTGTGCCGACGCCCAGAAGATCGGCGCCCATTACGAAGTCCTCGCCTTCGGCTGGGGTCGCGAGCTTACATGCTCGATCATCGATCACGGCTATGTCGAGGACGAAGACCACCTGAAGCGGATCGCCTCCCGCGACTGGTACGATGCCGACGGCAGACTGTACAAATGCCGCGCCGGCTTCATCGATTCCGGCGGCGGCACGTCCCCCAAGAACCCGAAGCATAGCCGAACCGACGAGATATACAGCTTCTGTATAGAAGACAGCTTCTGGCACCCGCTGAAGGGCAAACAGCGCCAAACCACCCCCGTCAACTGGACCCGACTCGACTACTTCCCCGGCCGTGAGGGGCAGAAGGTAGCCATTCCCGGCGGCCTCGTGCTCTATACCCTTGACACGACCTATTACAAGAACAAACTCGCCCGCAAGCTGCAGATAGACCCCGGCAACCCCGGCGCGATCCACCTGCACAACGGCTTCACCGTCGAAGAAATGGAAGCCTGGACCGGCCCCCATTCCCTGCAGGAAGAGAGCTACAACCGCTGGAACGACTACGCAAAGCAGATGTGCGCCGAAGTCCAGGACGAACGCGGCCTCTGGGACAACCCGAAGCGGCTGCCAAACCATCACTGGGACATCGGCGTGTACCGCTATGCCGTTGCCGACCTGCTTTTCATCGGCGACGAGAAACCGGAACACGAAGTTACAGAAGATAGAGAGACGAAAAGACCTGAACCAAGACAACAGAAATCGCGGAGGTGGTAGATGGCTGAAAAGTTGAACAATTTATTGATCGGAATGAAGGCGATCTGCCAGTTTCTGAATGGGATCAGCGAAGCCACCGCCCTGAAATGGCACCGCGAACTGGGGCTTCCGATCAAGAAAACCAGCCAGTCGGGCTACTGGGTGGGGTCACGTACAAAAATAGAGGAATGGTCGCGTAATGTCACAGAGTAACTTTTTCTTTACAACCCCTTATGAGTTTGGCTATAGTTGCTGCATCCAAAGTCAGAAGGGGCGCCGCTCCCTACAAGCGGCACATTCGTTTCAAAGACACCGAACGCATAGTCTTTGAAACCGGCATTGCTTTCACCAAGCGTGCCCTGGATGCGCCCTAACCGTAAGGCGGGCGGCGGCTCTTTTGACCCGTGGATAGTCCAGGGCACGCTTTTTTTGTGCTCAAAATCCAAAGTCAAAGGAGGTGCATCATGAAGAAAGGGAAAGCCAAGACAGCGGAAGAGAAAATCAAAAAGATGGAGCTGCTGATGACCAGCGGAATGGATGAGGCACTTATTTTTGCGGCCTTCTGTTTCATCCTTTTCCCGGCACAGTGGGGCAGGTACCACAGAAACACAGCGGGAGGTGGCGCATGAAAGGCCGGAATATGGAAGCCAAATTGCAGACCGCCGAGCGGATCATGGGCTTAAACGTTGACACCGGGGCCAAGGTGCTGGCAATCTTCCTGTTGTTTGTACCGAAATTGTCGAAGACCGTAACCCGCAGCTTGGTGTCCGGAGGTGTGGCATGAGCAGGCATGAAATGTTTGAAGAAGTTCAGGATTCGCCGGTAGGCTTTCCCTCACAGGATGAGTTTATGACGGCATTTCAGGACATGATAATGGCGAAGCTTGCGGGCGGTTTTCCCATGGCACGGCTGCGCGAGATGGACCATACCGTGACGGTCCAAAAGGGAAGTACAACCTACTCGATGGTGGTCAATATTTCGGAGTTCGAATCTGATCCAGGTGCGCCGCTGTTGGTGATCATAAAACAGCCGAACATCGCTGAAAGGAAGGTCGGATATCAATTCAGCGGGCTTTTACACTAAGGGGTCGGCGCAAAATTGCGCCGACCCCCCCTAGTTTTCTTCTACTGGGCGCAAAATTGCGCCGAGTTAAAGACTAAGGAGGATAAAATGGATCAACTTGTAACTTTTGAGAAAGGGGAAGCCCTAACAAATACGCTGATTATTGCCGAGGGCACCCAAAATGAACATGCTAGTGTTATAAATCTGGTCAGAAAATATACTTCAGATTTGGAAGAATTTGGCCCTTTGCGATTTGAAATCGCGAAGGGTAAGCCTCTTCCCCAGGGAGGGTTTGCAAAGTCAACCGAATACGCCCTTCTTAATGAACAACAAGCCACTTTACTTTTGACCTACATGAAAAACACTCCTATCATTCGAAAATTCAAAAAGTCTCTGGTGCGAGCTTTCTTTGAACTATCACGTGAACAGGTATTTTTCGAGAACAGCAGGAGCGTCAACGTCAACATGGCCCACACCCGCGGCATTACCAATCCTCACGGCCTCGATATCCGCTACACTCTCGACCTTACCAAGATTGTTATGCACCCCACCCGCACCAGCATCACGATTCTTGAGCGTCTCGCCGGAGTGCCGATGGATGATATCTTGGCGGAGATGCCCACGGTCGGCCTCGGCAACCCCCACGCTTCAGTTTTGGCCTTCAGCAAGGAACGCATCAAAGAATCTGCCGGCGCACGGGTGGAAACCGCCGCCGTATATGCAGCCTACCGGGAATATTGTGCGAAAGAAGGCATTCTTCCCATGCCCATGAACAACTTTGGCCGCAGTCTCAGGCTGCTTTTGCCGTTTATTGAGGATGCACGCGGCCCCTCCGCTGGTGGGCACCGTCCCCGCTGTTACGCAAATATTGCACTTGCAGAGGCGAAAGACCCTCTGCAGCACTGAAAAAACTGGTCAGGACGGTCCAAAATTGGGCCGTCCTTCCCGCCTTAAAAAACCCTGTCAACCTAAAATGACCGCAAATAACCCCAAATGACCGCAAATAAGGCATAAATACCCGCAAATAGCCTCAAATCCCAAAATCCCAAAAAACCGCCCTTATAATTTCGACATTATCGAAAAAAGGGCGGTTTTTTCATGGCGACACCCGTAGTTTTCACAACATGGTCGGCACTCTATACAGCGTTGCTGAACGCCTACGCCGACTTTGTCGCCAACCGCATTCAGACCGCACAATACCAAATCAACACCGGCACCACCGTCCGCAGTTTTACCTTCCAGGACCCCGACAAGATTCTTAAAGCCATAAAAGAGGTCAAACCGCTGGCCGATATGGAAAGCGGCGCCGCCGTGGGCCGCACCTTTGCCAAAAACGGAGGTGGTCGATGGCAATAACACGCCGCTCCGGTCTCTTTGCCCCGTCGAGCCTGCTTACCAGTGGCAGCCGCAAAGAGCGCCAGTATGCCGCCGCCAAGGTCACCCGCCTCACCGGCGACTGGATCCCCGCCAACCAGGATGTCAACACCATCATTCGCACCTCGGCGCCGATGCTTCGCGCCCGAATTCGCCAGCTAATCCGTGATTTTCCCTACTTCGACCGCGCCGCCGACATTCTGGTCGACCTTACCGTCGGCGACGGCATGCCGTTTCAGTCGCGGGTGCTGAATCCCGCCTGGAAACCGGGCAGCAAGGAAAAGAAATTTGACCGCCAGGCCTGCCAGAGCATCGAAGACGCCATCTCCTGGTGGATGGAAGAAGCCGACGCATCGGGCCGGATGCACTACAACGAAATGGAACGGCTTGCCAAGCGGCAGGATGCGGAAAGCGGCGAGTTCCTGTTTGTCAAAACCATCCTCAAGGACAAGAAGCGCTTCATTCCCTACTCGCTGATGCCCTACGAAATCGACTGGCTATCGTCCAGTTTTTCGCAACTTGCCGCCGGCAACGAAATCGACCAGGGCAAGGAATTCAACCCCCACACCGGCCGGATCGTCGCCTATCACTTCGCCGTTCCGACCGGGTACGGCGGCTATTCGCTCACCGCGTCCACCAGGACCATCCGCGTCCCTGCCGAATACGTTATCAACGGCTTCGAAACCCTGCGCCCCGGCCAACTGCATGGCGTCTCCGATTTCGTCACCGCCGTCATGATCGCCCACGACCTGGGGGACTACATCGATGCGACCATCGACACCGCCAAGCTGGCCGCCAAATACCTCGCCATTGTCGAAACCGTAGACGCCGCCGGCTTTCAAAACCTTCGCACCCAGGCAGGAACCGGGGCCGATACCGGCAAGAAGCTTGAACACCTGGAAAACGCCATTATCGAGTACCTGCGCCCCGGTGAGAAAATCAATTTTGCCAAAAACGACAGTATCGCCCAGTCCTTCGACCCCTTTACCAAGTTCGTGCTGCACATGCTGTCCGTCGCCACCGGCGTTCCCTTCTCCATCCTGACCGGCAATTACGGCGAGTACAACTACACCACCCTGCGCGGCGAGCGTCTCGACACCCGCAGGATCTTCTTGCCGCAGCAGAACCGTCAGGTCCGCCAGTTCTCCAGCCCCGTTATCCGCGACGTCATTGACTGGTCCGTCATGGCAGGCCGGATTATCCTGCCCGGCTACTGGAAAAACCAGCGTGCCTTCTGGCGGGGCGTTTTTATAACCCCCGGCGGCGAGCCCATTGACCCATTGCGCGAAAGCAAGGCAAACCGCGACGACATGGCCGCCGGCCTCCAGTCACCCCAGGAGATAGTGGCCCGGCGCGGCCGCGACCTCGAAGACGTGTACGACGAGCTTGCCGAAGCTCAGGAAATGGCCCGCGAGCGTGGCCTTATCTTCGATATCAACACCGATACCGCCATGGCGAATAATCCGGCGGCGGTCGGCGCTTCCGAAACTGGAGACGAGGAAGGAACACCCGAACAGCCACGAACTGACAAAACAGCCCCCGCACCAGGGGCACAGACTATTGTTTCAATCAAGGAACAAACCGACGCTTACGGTGTTGCCGTTAGGGCCGGGGCACTTACACCACAAATAGAAGACGAAGAATTCTTCAGAAAGCAGTCAGGCCTTCCCACCTTATCGAACAAGGTTAAAGAAGCTTGGGTGCAGGATGGCGGAACCCGTAGACCTATAACATTGAAATCCGGAGAAGCCTTTGACGCTGAACAGGATCAAATAGCCGGCACAAGTACGGAAGAAACCTCGGAGGAGTAAACAATGCCCAAAAAACGCAACGCCGGGAAGGCAGCATCCGGCATGAATTACCGGGCAGTACCGCTGAAAAAAACCGAAACTGGTACCCCTGCCACCCTCGACGAAGCAACCCGCTCCGTTGAGATCGTGCTTGCCACCGAAATGCCGGTCACCGTGTTCGATTGGGAACGCTGGGAACCAGTCCTGGAAGTCCTACTCATGTCCGGCTGCCAGGTTCCACCCAACAGACAGGTACCGCTGCTCGATACCCATATGCGCTACGACACGTCCACCGTCATCGGTTCCTGCCGCGAACTGGTGGTGAATGGCTCGGAACTTCACTCTCGTGCTCATTACAGCACGGCGCCCGAGGCCGAAGGCCCCTATCTGAAAATGACTGAAGGCCACCTCACCGACTATTCCGTCGGCTACCGGTACGACAAGAAAGACGCCATCTATGTGCCGGAAGGAGAAAACGCCATCATTGACGGCCGCACCTTCACCGGGCCGGTCAAGGTTGTGCGCAAATGGTTTGTCAAAGAAGGTTCCGCCTGCCCCATCGGAGCGGATGAAATGGCGAAAGCCCGGGCGGCCACGCCTCCCGTAACCCAACATGAAGAGGAGAATGAAATGGATCAGAAATTGAGAGCATTTCTGGAGAGTCGTGGCCTCTCGAAGGACGCGACAGAGGAGGAAGCCTGGCGTTTCCTTGAGAAACTTGAAGTGCGGGCGGCCACGCCGCAGCCTGCCAACCCTACCACCCCGGCAGCCAAAACCGAAGATCAGATCCGCGAAGAAGGAGCACGCGCCGAACAGGAGCGTATCCAGGGCATTCGCGCCATCTGCCTCCGCGCCGGACTCGACGACAAGAAAGCCGAAGAGTTCATCACCGGGCGGAAAACCGTCGAGGACGTCCGCCAGATGGCCTTTGACCACTTGACCGCCACCGCACCCGAACCTACCGGCTTTCGTGGCCAAGTGGAACTGGGCGCCGATGCCCGCGACAAGTTCCGTTCCGCAGCCGAGGGCGCGCTTATCCTGCGTTCCGGCCGCACTGTAAGCGAAGATCTGATCAAACTCGGTGCTCGCGATCTCGCAGGGTTTACACTTATCGAAATGGCCCGCGAGTCGCTGCGCATGGCGGGCCAGCCGGTTTATGGCAATGTGTTAGATGTTATTGGCCGTTCTTTCACCACCAGCGACTTCCCCTTGCTGCTCGCCAATGTCGCCAACAAAAGCCTGCTCGAAGGGTGGGAAACCCAGGATGAGACTTGGCCGGCATGGGTTGCGGAAGGCTCGGTTTCCGATTTCAAGACGCACACCGCCGTTCGGCCCGGCGAGGTTGACAGCCTTGACGAAATTGGCGAAGACGACGAATACAAATACGGCGCCCGCTCCGAACAGCAGGAACAGTACAAAATAGCCACCTTCGGCAAACTGTTTAAGCTCAGCCGTCAGACCATAATCAACGACGACCTGGCCGCCCTCACCGACACCCCGCGCGAGCACGGGGAGGCGGCAACCCGCACCGTCGGTGACGTGGTTTATGCCGTACTGACCGCTAACGCCGCAATGGGTGACTCCGTTGCCCTTTTCCACACTGCCACCCACAAGAACCTGGCTGGCTCCGGTGCCGTAGTTTCCGTCGATACCCTTGGCGCTGCAGAAGTAGCCATGGGCCTGCAAAAAGATATCGGCGGCAAGCGCCGTCTCAACATCAAACCCGTATTCTTTATCTGCCCGCTCACCAAGAAGCCTGGCGCCGAGCAGTTCTTTACCACTCCGGTGATCGGCACCCAGGCATCGCCCAATCTGCAGAACATTTACAGCGGTGCCTTTTTCACCCGAATTTACGAGCCGCGCCTCGACGACAGCTCCACCACCGCATGGTACTTGGCCGCTCGCAAAGGGAAAACCGTCAAGGTCTTTTTCTTGAACGGCAACAAGACCCCTTTCCTCGACACCAAGCAGGGATGGAACGTCGATGGCGTCGAATTCAAAGTCCGCATCGACTGCGGCGCCAAGGCCATGAGCTGGAAAGGGCTTTACAAGAATCCCGGCGCGTAATGCACACAACGGAGGCGGCACGGCTGCCGCCTCTTCCACCATTTTACCATTTAGAGGAGACGAGTCATGAAGAACTTTATTCAGGAAGGAACCCGGATGACCTGGACCAACGACACCGGCAGTCCCGTTGCCTCCGGCGATCCGGTTATCATCAACGGCCGCGTATTCGTGGCCTGTGTTGATATCGCAAACGGCTCCACAGGAGCGATTGCAGGCGGCTTTGGCGTTTACGAATTTGCCAAAGAAACAAGCAAAAGTTTTGCCCAGGTCGACAACGTCTTCTGGGATGCCACCGCCGCAAAGGTGACCAGCGATAAAGACGCCGCCGCAGCCGCAGCCGTAGCCATCGAAGGCAACACCGGCAACGGCACCGTGGGCAGCCTTACGGCCGGTGCCAACGCCATCAGTGAAACATGGACGCTCAAATGCATCGCGGCCGGGATACCCACGGCCGGGACAGCGGCCGGTGCAGCCGTGGCAAACAACACTGGAAATGGCACCATCACCGCCGCTCCGACGGTAGGCGCGGGCGCAAAAGTCGGTGTATACCGCCTCACATGCGTCGAGACCGGCGCCAACGTCGGCGGCTTTATAGTCGAAGATCCGGACGGCATCAACCTTGGCATCGCCACCGTTGCAGCGGAATACATCGGTGGCGGCCTCACCTTCACCATTGCCGACGGAAGCACCGACTTTGCTGCCGGCGATGCATTCACCGTCACCGTAGCGGCTGTTGCCGCAAATTCCGGAACCTTCTCCGTAGTCGGTTCCGTTACCGGCCGTCTTGCTGATGCCACCGTTGCTGTGGCCTACACCAACGGTTATCTCGGATTTACGATTGCCGACGGTACCACTGATTTTGTAGCAGGCGACGGGTTCACCATCGCCGTCACCGGCGGCAACACAAAGATCGGCTACTCCCACGAAGCCGCAGGATCAAGTGCCACCACCGCCCGCGTAGCTATCAACCGCTGACAAATCAGGCATTGCGATCAGTGGCAGGAACCTATTCCTGCCACTTCCGCAGCGCCTGAAAGGTGGACACCATGTCCGATATCGACATCCTTTTTACCATAGACGGGGTTGCCGCCGTCATCAGCGAGACAGGCAAAACCAGTGTCGAAACGGTCATCCTCTTTGACCGGAACTCCGTTGACCAGACGGGGACCATTACCGACAAGCCGCAGATAACGCTGCCCACCGCCGACCTGGAAGGCTTCACCCGCAGCAAGGCGACCATCAGCATTGCGGGCACCACGTACAGCTTTATGAAGCCCCTGGACGACGGCGCCGGCCTGACCGTCGCAGGCCTGAAAGAAGCTTGATTTTGCGGTTCCCGAGTCCCGAATCCCGGAGTAAAAATGGCCATAACCAGACGCAAAGACATCCTGGACGACATGCTGTACCGCCTCGGTCTTATCAAGACCGCCAACGGCTACAGCGTCACCATAGTCACTGTCGCCCGCCAGCGCGACACCGAAGTGGAACCGTTCCTGCCGGAAGAATGCCCCGCCCTCAACCTTCGCGACGGCAAAGCGCAGACCCTCCACAACATCAGCGACGACGAGCACCAGCTGCCGGTCAGCGTCGACATACACACCACGTCAGACGTCACCGCCGACGATGCCACCGAGATCCTGGGCGACGTTGTCAAGTGCGTCAACCTGAACGACACCTGGAACGGCCACGCCGACGGCACCGCCATCGAAGGTCACGGCGTAGACATCAGCCAGACAGCCGACACCATCCAGGCCGGGGAGCTGGATATCACCGTCAACTACACCACTGACAAGGGGAAGATCTGATATGGCACTACCTACCGAGCCGTCCTGGTTTGAACATGTCGACTTCATGCAGGTCTGCCTCGTGGGCGCCCTGGGATACATTGTCTGGACCTTCCAGAGATATATCAACAGTTCGGACAATAGGTTCGAAGACCTTTACCAGAAATTCAACGGACTCTCTAACGAACTGCACGAACTAAAAGGTGAACACAACGCACGCCGAACCACTGACCAAAAACCGCACTGCTGATAGCTGCCGCTGGTACTTCCGCCAGGGCTGGCACTGCTCGTGGTGGTGGGAGGAGAAATGTCACAGACCGTAGTCATCGCCGCAAGAGAAGTGATTGATCGCATCATGCCGGCGCTGAACATCCTGCGGTCCCAACAGCTGGAAATACAAGGCCATCAATGCCGCTATCACGAAAAGCTTCCGCTGGCCGTGGACAGGCTTCTCGAACTGGTGGGCATGGTACAGGAGAACAAAAATGGCAAAGAAACGCTGCTACCTGACTAAAGAACCGGTTTGATGCTGCCCCTGCGGTCTGCCGTGCGCAGACAGTGACGAAGACCGGGATTCGGGACTTGGAAACCGGGACCCGGAAAAAGCGGAGAGAACAGATGAGAAAGATTGAGCACATTGTAATCCACGAATCGGACACCCCCACTGGCCGACCCACCACCGTCAAGGACATCGACCTGTGGCACCGGCAACGCGGCTTCCAGCGCAAGGAAGAAGCGCGGCTCCGGTTCAATCAGGGCCTTACCTCCATTGGCTATCACTATGTCATCTACCTGGACGGCTCCGTCCATTCCGGCCGCGACGAAGAAGAGGTTCCCGCCGCCGTGGTTGGCTACAACAGCACCAGCATCAACATCTGTCTCGTGGGCAAGGGTGTCTATACCCATCCCCAGTGGGCAGCCCTGGGCGATCTGGTCACCGATCTGAAGAACCGTTTCCCCAGGGCAGCGATTAAGGGACACTGCGAATTCAACACCGCCGCCGGCAAGACCTGCCCGGACTTCGATGTTCAGGCATGGATCGCCGCCGGCATGGTACCGCCCGCCGGACACATTACGGAGGTGCAGTAATGGCATTCTGGGAAAACATACTGGCCGGCGGGGTCGGTGAAATGGCAAAAGGGGTCGGCGCCCTGGCAAAGGACATCCGCACCGCCATCACCGGAGAAGAACCGCTGAACGCGGAGCAACGCGCCCGCCTCCAGGAACAACTGACGGCCATGGAAGCCGCCGCCATGAAAGCCGCCGCCGACTTCGATACGGCACAGATGACCGGCCAGGTAGAGATCAACAAGATCGAAGCCGCCAGCAACAGCCCTTTCGCCCGCAACTGGCGCCCGGCCGTCGGCTGGGTTTGCGTCTGGGGCCTGTTCTACACCTTCGGACTGAAGCCGATGCTTCCCTGGTGCGCCGAAGTCGGCGCTATCATCGTCGGCCGGGTCAGCGTCATTCCCCCCCTGCCGGAGATACCCATGGGCGACCTCATCGTACTGCTCGGCGGTATGATCGGCCTTGGCACCATGCGCACCGTTGAAAAACTCAAAGGAGGATCGAGATGAAGATAACGTTCACCCAATACCGCGAACTAAAAAGCGGCCGCACCGTCAAGCCCGCCGACACCATGGAATCGATCAACCCCGACGAAATCGCCGACATGCAGGCATACGTCAATAATGGCATTGCCATTGAGAACCGGGACTCGGGAACCGGGACTCGCAAAGCCCCCACGAATCCCGAATCCCGAATCCCGAATCCCGAAACCAAGGAGGTGACTACCGATGGCCCGTAAACAATTCCTTGCCCTGAGCAAGCAGATCCTGCGCCACACCCTGGACGAGACGCCAGCGTTTATATTTTACCCGGTGCAGGGTTCCCTCGAACCGAAGCCCGATTACAAGGAAGAGCCGACCAAGGAATGGCGCGGCGCCGATACCGCCCAAGGTGATGTTACCGACGATCGCACCTCGACTTCCTGGTCTTATCCGCTGGAAGCTCGCATTTACCCCTGTGCCGAACTGGTGGAGCTGGTCACCTTTCTGATGGGTGTGGCGCCAACTCCGGCAGGCCTGTCGGCTCCCAACGCCGCCGCCAACCGCTATATATTCTCGACCATTACCGAGATCTACGGCGAAGGCGCATCTCTGGAAGATCAGGCGCTGGCCTTTATCCCGAACACCGCCAAAGGTTCCACGACGTACAGCCAGAGTTTCCTTGGCGGCCGCCCCTTCGACGCGGAGCTTGCGTTTAAAGGCGGCGAAGCGGCCATGCTGAAGATGAACTTCAAGGGCGGCCCCTGGATCGGCGCACCGGAGCAGACCGAAACCGCCGGCATGTCCTTCACCGCGCTGAAGGCATTCCGCTCTGTCCCGAAACTCTACATCGGCACCGGCGCCACCCTTACCGGCACCGCCCCCGACTATACCGACTTTGTCCCCGGCACCATGAAGGCAGCCAAGCCCGACGATCTTACCATCAAGATGGAGCAGGGCTCCGACGACGTCTTCAAAATGAACGGCTACGACGGCCCCAGCGAGACCGAGCGTAACGGCCAGTGGAAGATCACCATCGAAGGCACCTTCGACTTTTCGGATCCGTCCACCGGCTGGTCATCCTACGACGCATGGGTCGCCCGCTTTACCGGCGCCCAGTACGCCCCGGTCATGATCACCCTCGACGGCCCGGAAGTGCTCCCCAGCTGCGAAAGCCAGAAAGGGCACCTTGCCCTTTACCTGCCGAAAATGAAGCTGATGAACGAGCCGGTCGACCGCAAAAACGACGGCAGCAAGGACAAGGTAAAGTTCACCCTGGAAAGCCGGGTCGACACCGCTGTCAACGTCTGCGCGTTTCTGAAGCTGATTCTTTAAAACGGTGACCGGGTACCGGTTGCCGGTGAACGGTCAAATACAGAACCGGTTTTCAGGGGTCGGTTGTCCCGGTCCCTGATCACCGGTCCCATTCTTACGGAGGTTACATGCTGGTCCCCAATATCAATTCAATTCACGAAATCACCCCGCCGGGCCTGTTCGGCAAGCTGTACAACCGGCAACTCCCCCCGGAAGAGCAGATCTACTTCCGGACACGCGGCGTCTCCTTCCCGGAAAAACTGCAGCACGACCGCGAAAAGGAAGCGCTCAGCCTCACGTGTGACCCGAAGGAGTATCGGGAAAAATGCACCGAGCTTGATCATGATCTGGCCCGTAAAAAGTTCGTCTCCCTGCATAACTATTTTACCCTGGCTGAAGACGGCACCCCCCGGCAGATCACCGACTTTGACGACTTCCTGAAAAACGCTGCTCCCGAAATGGTGATCTGGTACCTGGACGTTATCACCTCCGGGGAAAAACTATCGGCAGCGGAGCGGCGAAATTTTTTGCAACGGTCCGTTTCTCCCTCTGGATCTCAGCAAGGGGAAACGGCGACGACTGGGATTGCAGAAAGTGCGACTCTGACACAAGATCAGCCCGCAATTGCCACAATGTAAAACGGCTGCTTCACCCTATCCTGCACGGTGACGAAGAATGGAACCGGCTGGTACCGGCTGACTATCATGACCACGAGGTCCTCAAGATAGACAACCTGAAGTTTTTTGTTTGTCCCCGCAGCTACTGCTCTGCACGTTCATGGCAGATCCTTGACCTGGTGATAGAAACCACCAGCGGGGAAACCGGCGAAGCGACACACCGTCCTTATCCAGGCAGTTGGCTGGAGCAACCGGCCTGGTACCGGGATGCGATAAAAATAAGACGCAACGAACGCCTCAGCCAGTGGTTTTCCGACCTGATGGAAAAAGTACGAAAGGAACGGCATGGCCAGGGATAACGAAGTTACATCGAGACTGGTGCTTGAGGGGGACGATAGCGATCTTCAGCGTTCCCTGACCAATGCGAATAAAGGTTTGACCGGGCTCGATACGGGACTCGCTACAGCCCGGACTTCGGCCCTTTCCCTTACGACAGCTCTCGGCGCCATCGGTATCGGTATCGGTACCCTGACGCTGTTTGCTACCAAAGCCGTCTCCGAGTTCATCGAGTCCGAGAACGCCATGGCGCAACTCGAACAGCGCCTGAAGTCTACCGGAGGCGTCGTTGGACTTACTTCTCAGGAGCTGGACGAACTCGCCAAGGAATTACAGAAAGTCACGACCTTTGGCGACGATGCAACTATAGCCGCTGAAGCGCTTCTTCTCACCTTCACCAACATCCGCGGCCCCGTCTTCAAGGATGCGATCAAGTCCATCCAGGACATGTCTATTGCCATGGACCAGGATCTCAAATCCTCAACGATCCAGGTCGGCAAGGCGCTAAACGACCCGATAAAGGGGCTTACCGCCCTGCAACGGGTCGGCGTCATGTTCACCGAGTCGCAAAAAGAGCAGATCAAATCGATGGTGGAATCGGGCCAGGTAGCCGAAGCCCAGGGCATGATTCTGAGAGAACTGCAAGTCGAGTTTGGCGGGGCCGCCACGGCAGCAAAAGACACGCTCGGTGGGGCGTTGAAGTCGTTGGGTAATGCGTTCGGCGATGCGCTGGAGGCACTTGTTGGGGCGGGAACTGCTGACGGCGGACTTGTAGGCGGCATCAATGCGCTGACAGAAAGGCTCGAACAGGTCCCGGCAGTGATGATCCCCTTTCATGCCGAACTGGTTAGAGTGGCCATGCTGGCAGACAAGGCCGGCGGCTCTTTAACCCGCCTTGGCCATGACGCGTTAAATGTTGCTTCCGCTCTCGCTCTTGGCGATCTTACGCTGCACGGCAAATGGATGCATGAAAGGGCAAAATGGCTTGCCGAACAGAACAACCTTTATCTGAAAAACTACAAGGAAAATGAAAAACTGCTTCAGGATCTTGCAGATAGGGAGGCAGGGCTTAATTCCGGGGGATCATCACCTCCCCGTCGCACCGGCACCGGAGGCAATAACAGCAACTTAGGTAATTTAGGTGCAAGTAAATCCAAAGAAACTGAAAAAGAAGGACTGACCCCCGCAAAGCTTACAGAATGGATGGGCAGGTACTGGCAGGAAGATGGTGAACGCGAGTTCCTTTCCACCCTTGCCGAAGGCTCGGCCCTGTCGTTTCTCAACAGCCGCATGTCCGAAACATTCCTTTCGTGGAAACCCAAAGACCAGGCTTTCAGTCTGTCTGGCTCGGCAGAGGGAGGGTTCTCTCAGTCACTGGCCGAATCGGACGCATACCGGCAGAAGGAGGAGAAAGCGGAATTCGACCTTCAGATGCGCATGAGGGAAATGTACGCGGAAACGGCCACTCAAAGGCTGTCGTTTCTTGGTCAAAACGAACAAGCACTTACCATGCAGTATGAATTTGAAAAGAACCGTGCACAGGAAAAGCTGCAGTGGACTCTGGAGCAAACCTATATTGAGGAATCAGAAAAGGACCGAATCCGCCGCGAATTCAACGTAAGCATGCTGCAGATGGAAGAAGAAAAAGCCCAGCGCCTTGCCGAACTCTGGTGGAACAACTCACAGACGTATATCAATTTTACTCAACAAATGACGACCATGGGCCTACAGATGCTTTTCTTTGAAGAAGAGCAGAAGAGCCAGATCGGCAGGCGCATGCTTGCTACCTCAGTTCGGTTCATTGCCCAGGGCCTTCAGCAGTATATGTTTGGCAAAGCTAAAGAGCATGTGCTTAATGCCGCTGCTGCAGCCGGGCGCACAACTATGGACACAACCGCTGCGGTTGCAAACCTGGGGATTCTTGAAGCGCAATCCATTGCCTGGGCGGCATTCTTTTCGGCAATGAGTCTCAACCCATATGGAGGGCAGGCTTTCATTCCCGCAGCCGCAGCAATGACTGCTGTTGCCGGTGGAGCGGTACCAACCGCCTTGGCCTCTGTTGCTGCTACCGGAGCAACGTCAATTGCCACCGAACTTGGACTGGCCGCAGCCTGGGGCGCAGGTGGAATTGCAGCCGGCGCCCTTGGCGAAGCCGGCGCCTCAGCCATCGAGGGCGGCACTTCCGGCAGCCGCACCCCTGCAGGATACGGTGGGGGAAGCCCCGGCAGCCCGATCATCACCCAGCCGGTAGGCACCGCCGACCAGGCACCCATACAGTTGACGGTCGTTTTCAACGGCAACGTCATGAGCCAGCAGTATGTTGACGAGTACGTCGTTCCTGGAATCAAGGACGCCCTCAACCGCGGTTACAGACTGAACTGACGAGGCAGACATGATTTACAAACCAGCCTTCATCTACGCCAACTATCTCCCGACCGCCGCAGTGACGGCAACCGACACCGCTACCGGTTTCGACCCCGCCGACGTGCTGGAGCCGGTAGAGGATACCGGCTGGAAACCGACGGACGTTTCCGAGCCCAAATCATTGACCATTGACCTGGGCGTTTCGGTTCCGTGGGGCTGCCTGGCGATCCTCGGTGAGTACCTTAACGGGGTCACCCTGCAGGTGCTCGCTTCGACTGACGACTTTGTCGGTTCCAGCGTCGAAGTATCCGCAGCAGCCGTGATCAACACCGGCACCTTTGTTTCCACCTGGAGATCCTTTACCGAACGGAACGAGCGGTATTGCCGCCTCATTTTCAGCGACATGGGCGCGTCGTTCGAGATCCACCATGTTGCCATCTGCCGCTATGATCAACTTCCCTACCTGAACGACGGCCATGACCCCAGCGTCATCCAGGCCACCGGCACCCACATGATCAGCCAGGCCGGCTACTACCTGGGCAGCAACCATCAGCGGACCATGAAACCGCTGTCCCTCGACTTCGGCCAGACTACGGCGGCCCAGTTCGTCAAGTTGCAGCGCTGGGCCGATGTTTGTGTGAACAAGATGCAGCCGTTCTTTTACGTGCCCGACACCGGTCTTCCCGAATGCTGGTTTGGTTGGCTCGATGAGAAGTACAAGTTCGCCGCACCGAGTAAGGAAGGCGCCCGCCGTATTGCACCAATCCCATTCACGACGCGGGTGGCCTGATGCCGACAGATGCCTTTATCCAAGCAGCCAAGAAAGCCGACCGAAAGCCCGTAGCATTGCTGGCAATCGAAAGCGTCGACGCCATCAAGGTCGGCTCCGATACCTATACCGACTGGCAGGCATCGAAAAGCGCCAGCAACCTGAATATCGAATACGAGCGCAACACCGTCTTCCTCACCACGGATGGTGATGAGCCGTACAGAGGAACCTATGCCGCGCCGCAGATCTCAATGGGCGGCGCATATATGAACACCGGGTATACGGATGTTACCGTCTCAACGCCTGCAACCAACGAGCATGCTACCGTATTCACTGTATCAGGAAGGGTCCGTAACCGAGTTGTAGACCCGCCCCCTTATGAGTGGTTTAACAGGCAATTTACCATGTGGTTGCAGGTTTCCTCTGATAATGGGGTTACCTGGGACGATATAGGCAGTTATGTTGTGCCGAAGCATCCCGACAACCTGTGGCTGATCTATACCATTACCGGCACCGCCCCCCGCGGTTCCTATATTGCCCGGATCAAAACCACATATGTCAATTTACGTGAAATCGACTCTGAATATGAATACAACTTCATCGAAGTGTGGTTTGACACCTATGACTACCAGTACACCACCATCTACGCCACCGCTGGTAGCCTCCGCACCAAAACCCTGACCCTGGGCGAAACACCCGAAATCGACAGCCACCTGGAGATTGACGACACCGTGCCGTCCGGGTGTTCCCTTTCGTATACGGCTCGGGGTTCTGACAACGGCACGGACTGGGTCGAACTCGGCCCAGTTGCCGACGGCGACGCCCTCGCCCCCTACCGAGACTATGATTTCGACGTCACCTTCGGGTCCAACACCATCGAGACGCCGCGCCTTATGGCTATTCGCGTCGTCGGCGGCAATTCGCAGTTCGACTACTACTCGACACATAAAGATTACCCGGTACAGGGCGCCAAGCCCTATATCGTCCCCGACAGCATTTCTTCCCTCACATCAAAAGTTGACCTGCTCGATTCGTCCACGGTGGGAGAGCTGAGCTGTCGCCTGTTCTGGCGCAAAAAAACCAGCGACATGATCGCCGCCGGCTACCTGAAGAACAAGACCGTCATCAGCAAGGTCGGATACCTCGGGCTGGCCGAAGAAGATTTCGAGCCATACTTTACCGGGGTTTTCCAGGACTGGTCAGCGGACACCCAGAAAAAAGAATTCACCATCAAGACCTGGGACGTGCTGAAGAAGTTCAACCGGAAAATACCCGCCGAATCATATTTTTTTGACGAGACCGGGACTAGGGTCAGCAGTCTTACCTACCATCTAACAGGCACCAATCAAGATGGTACGGTTGCCTATAGCAACATAATGCAGGTCATGCTGGACATTGCTGACCTCCTCGGTATTCCCGACCGGCTGATCAATCGTAGTTCTTTCACCGAGCTGCGCGATGGCGTACGCTCGGGTGCCGTCTGGAAGGTGAAACGGGAACTGTACGAGCAAGCCGACGCGATGGAACTGCTTAATGAGTTGAGAATTTCTGCCGGGGTCTTTTTGATTCCGATGCCTGACGGCCGCCTGACGGCAATTCTCTACGACGACGCATTGAGCGGGGAAACAGCCGGGCATATTGACGCGGTGCACCACGTTTTCGAACCGATAGAGGGGGGGCAGAAGAATCTTGCGACCCAGGCGGTCATCTGGCACCAGTTGATCTCCGGGAAAAGCGGCAATAGCCAGGAAGACTACGGCAAGGTGTTCGTCAAGGTTTTTTCGCGGGACATTGGAGAGCCGGAGCCGGTTGCCGTCATGGATATCTGGGGGGAAGGTTCCCCGGTAACAAAAGAGTGGCTTGATAAATGGGGCATGTCGCCGACAGCCCTTGCACAACTTGCCGACCGCTTCGATGCTTGGTTCGGAGAGCCGCGTGCCACGGTCAAGGTCAAGGGACTTCCTCCTCGTCTGTCCGGCATGGTTCCCGGCAGAATAGTCGAGGTAGACAACCTGCAGCTGCCCTGCCCCGTTGCAAACTGGGAAGGGTACACCACCGGCAAAAAGTTTCTGATTCTTTCCAAGACCCCGGAACCGCTCAAGGGGACATTCTCCCTGGAACTGTACGAAGTAGGGCCGACGACGTATGTTGCTGAGCCGAATTTCCCTTCATACCAGGTGTTCGACTTCTTCCCCGCAGTTCAGAACCTCCAGGCCCGCGAGTGCGTCGTCCAACGCGCCGCCGGTCCGGTCGATCACATCATCGTCCTCACCTTTGACCAGCCGACCGACTTCCGCTACGGCGGCGCCGAGATTTATGTCAGCACCAACAGCGGCCCCTTTACCCCACTGTCCCCCGTTCCGTTTACTGTTCCAGGCGCAAAACATTGGATAGAGATACCGGTCGTCGTCGGCAGCGCGTACGACATCCGCGTCATCACCGTCAACGCCGCCGGACTGAAACAGAACATCGACTCCGCGCCGGCCGTCACCAAGACGACGAAGGGCATCTCCGAAGTCACCTACGCGCCGCCGGTGCAGACCCCGCCGACCGGTACGACAACGCCGCCAGTTCAGGACCGCGACCTTCCAGGGGTCGTCGTGGTGCCAACCGTCACCATGCCGCCGGTTTCCGGCCTGCAACTCTTTGGGCAGGGGAACAACACCGTCCTCACCGGCCGCGATGCAAAGATAACCTGGAACCGCTATTCGGCCCGGTATCAGACCGGTGCAGCCAGCGGACCAGCCGGCGGCACCGTCGACCTCAACGTCTTCTACACCGTCATTGTCCGCAACACCGACGAGACCGTTCGCCGCCGAATATCGCCGTTGACTGTCAACGAATACGTCTACGACTACGAGCGCAACTACAACGACGGCACCGGCACCCCGGCCCGACAGTTCATCGTCGACGTGATCGCCGACGACGGCAGAGGAAACGTGTCCGAACCGTCCCGGATCATCGTTTCCAACCCCGCCCCGGCAAAAATACCCAGCATCACCCTGACCGGCGGTCTCAACGCCTTCAGCGTCAGTTTCGACCCGCTCAACGAACCCGACGTCACGACCGGCGGTGGATACCTGATTCACCTGTCCACCACCCCCGGCTTTACGCCCACGGCAAACACCCTGCTCAACAAGGGGCCGGAAACCAGCAAGTATGTCGACCGGCTGCCGGGGTCCGACAACGAAGGCCTGCCGGGTGGCACCTACTACATTCGCGTTGCCGCACACGACACCTTCGGCACCGATGCCCTCAACTACAGCGACGAGTACTCCGTCACCGTCTCAGACATGGGGGTCCTCGACACCGTACCGCCCGACGTGCCGACCACGCTATCCGCCGCCTCCGGCATCGAGCAGCTTACCCAGACCCAGACCGCCTATGTAAACCTGTCCTGGTCCGCCCCGACCCCCGCCGACCTCGCTGCCGGCGACTTCAACCCGGCCAGTCAGAAGGGCGGCTACACCGTCCGGTACAAACCGGCCGCCGATACCTTCTGGACAGAACAGCCGGCAAACACCAACGCGGCAAAAATCACCGGGCTGATCCCGAATTCCTCCTATCAGTTCCAGGTCATGGCCTTCGACCAGTGGGGCAACGCCACCGCCTGGTCTTCGGTGCTGACCGCCACCTCGGCAAAAAAGACCACAGCGCCTAGCGGCATCAGCGACGCGTCTCTGAAAGTGTACGGCGGGATCAAGTCAATATGGGTCGAGTGGACTCCCGTCACCGACCGGGATGTCGCCTACTATGAAATATTGGTAGGGGAAAACGGCGCACCGGAGATCTACCGGGCATACTTCGAAAACCAGTCCGGTTACGGCGATACCGACCCGACAGTCTCTTTGTATTACCCACTGAGCGCCTGGGCTGCCGGCGCCTCTTTTTCAAAAGACCCGATCCTGCAACCAAGCCTGTGGGGCGTGTACAAAACCTTTGCCAGCATTACCGACCCCGAATACCTCGGCTATCCGGTTTATGCAATGAACACGTCTTACGTAAACACCCGGCCCTTCCGCACCCTGAGCAACAAGTTTGTCTTTGACATCCTGGGAACCACCTACGTCACCCACCACGTCAAGGTCCGCGTGGTAGACACCTCCGGCAACGCCTCGGCCTGGTCCAGCGTCAAGACTTCCGACCCGAGCAAGGTTGTCTATTCCGACATCTACGTCGGCAACCTGGCGGCAATATCCGCCGACCTCGGCACGATTACCGCCGGCACCATCAACGCCACTGCCAATGTCAACGCGGGGTCTTTGACCACCGGCACCATGAAGGCGGCCACCGCCATCCTCGTCGGCGGGGCTACCAACGGCGTCGAAATCAGCGGCGCCGGCAAGATCACCGTCCGCGAAGGTGGTGCAGACCGCATCATCCTTGGCCTGCAGTCCACCGGCTACTATGGCCTGACCGTCCGCAACGCCGCCGGCCAGGACGTGTTCAAGCAATTCAAGGATGCCGGCGGCACCGATCAAACCATCATTCAGAATTTGACCGCCGCGACACTGGCCGCCGACTGGATTACCTCCGGCGGGATGAACATATCCTGGTCCGGAGGGCATATCCGCAGCGGCAAGGCAACCGCCACCGATACCACCGCCGGCTTCTGGATCGGGAACAACGGCGGGACCCCTTACCTGCACGTCGGCAACGCCACCAAATATATGCAATGGAACGGCACGGCTTTGACGGTGAGAGGCGAGTTCAATGCCGATGACATAACCTCCGGGACACTGACCGGCCGAACCATTCAGACGGCCGCTTCGGGCGAACGGTTCGTGGTGTCGGTAACGGACAAGCAAGCCCGGTTTTACGATAGCGGCGGCAACATAAAAGCAATCATCGGCACCGGAACCAGCGGCGGCGGCTCCCTTGCCTATGGCGTTTTTGGCGACAGCACCGACACCGCCGCCACCCGGCATGGTGTGGTTGGTGAAGCCTATGACGCTTTTGGCGTCTATGGTTATGCCACCCGGTTTGGTGTCGGTGTTCGTGGCACATCGATAAGCGGCGAAGGGGTTTTCGGGCAGAGCGTCAACTCTTTTGGCGTGAAAGGGTACGGCAAAGCCGCAGGTGTCTACGGTGCCACACAACAGGATACATCGGCTCCGGGGTACGGCGTGCTATGCCAGGGCGCCGATTTCAATTCAGGTGGGGTCTGGTACCTGGACAAAGCTCCACTCCGCCTGATCCCCTCCGCATCAGCGACCGCCCCGACGCACAGCGCCGACGTCGGCGCCCTGTGGGTCACCTCTGCCGGCGTGCTGTACATCAACAAGGGAAGCACCACCTGGGAAAAGGTGGGAGCACAATAAAGGAGAGCACATGGAAATCAAGGAACTACAGAGACAGATCCACGCATCAGACACCGTAGCCGAATATGGCCGCGTGATCCTGGAACTCAACCAGCAGATCACCCAGGCGCACCAGCAGCTGGCCGAGAAAGACCAGCAGATCGAGGCGATGATGCAGACCCAGAAGGAAGCCCAGCAGAAAGACGCCAGAATCGCCGAACTGCAGGCGGAGAACGCCCGCCTACAGAAATTGGTACCGTACGTGGCCCCTGACAGTTTCGACGCCGCCAGAGGCGAATAAGCAAGCGAGGTAACACCATGGCCCAGACCATCACCGGGAAATGCACATTCACCAGCGGCTCCGCAATCGTTCAGGGCAATGCCGACGTCGGCTGGAATGCTCTTAACTTCCCTGACCCGACCAGCCGCAAGGTCACGATCAAGCCCAGGGGCACCAATGCGGTCTATCAGGTGGCAGAGGTCAACTACGCAACCAGGCAATGCACCCTGACCGCCCCCTACGCCGGGGCAACGCTGGCGGATGTGGATTATGAGGTGTCATGGGATTTCACCTCCAGGGGATATCGCCGGATCGGGCTGAACGATCAGGATTTTGCCGTGTATGTTACCGAGGCGATTGATCAGATCAATGAAGAGGTTGAAACGTTCATTGCTCCATCGGTAGGGCCGGCCGGTGCGAAGGGCGACCGAGGTTTGCCGGGGAATGCCGTGGTTTACGCTGCCGAGGACACCTATGCAATAGATGCTCAAGTATATGACGGTGAGGATATCTATTATTCCCTTCAGAACGGCAACCAAGGCCACACTCCTTCTTCCAGCCCCACATGGTGGCAAAAAATTAAACTGCACCTTGATGTCGGGACCAGTTCCGGCACCATCGCTGCCGGTGACCATATTCATTTTGGCAATCCAGGAACCAGCACAGCCCCTGTAACTACTGGATTAAACACACACAACATAACCTTTAGTGACGGTATAGCCAGCAGTATCGGCGTGTATGTACCAGCTTCGTTTGTTCTAGGAAAGCCTCAGAAATGGTTGGTGCTTCTCCACGGGGCCGGCTTCGATTGGTCGCAATTTCTATACACAGACAGCCCGTATTATGCTGCAGCCGAAACATATAATTTAATTCTTGTGGGGATCAACGGCAAGGATACCCGTACCCCCCCTAATCGCCCAACCTGGATGGACCGTGACCTGTACCCGAATAAGCATCTTGAGGAGGCAGTTGATAGTATCCGCCAACTGTACAGGCTTTATGACTACCAGCCGGGATTATACGGAATGAGCATGGGGGGGTGGAAAACTCTTTACGAGATGGTAAACAACTCGCAACGGTGGTCGGCCTTTGGGACATCAGCAGCCCCAGCCGATGTTATCCAGTGGGATATTGACAGGGTGACCGCCAACCCAACCGACACAGTGCTCAGAGATTTTCTTGGCGGCGCGTACCCTACCAATTCCACTGAGTGGGTGAAGAACAGTCCCAACCTCACCATTGCCGATACCTATCTGCACGGAAGAAAACTATGGATTGCCCATGGTGACGCTGATCCGACCATCGATTATACAAAGCACTACGATGAAGTAATAGGATCGATACCCGCTTACAATCTGGCATTTTCACATCTTGTTGAAGCGGGGGCTCACGCCGATTTTGGTCCTGATTTTATTGATGAATTGATGCAGTTTTTTGTGCAGTATTCGTATCAATCCCCGACGCTGGAGCCTGCAAAACTTTCTGGAAATCGCGGAGAATGGTTCTACTCGGCTCCGGTCCTGCGTGAGTTCTCTGGCCTGAACCTTGGCAGTGGGTCCAGCATTTTCAAGCGCATGAAATATGATGGCACGGTTGAATTCAGAAAAATCAAATCCGGGAGCAATGTCACCGTTACCGAAAATGCCGACGATATAACCATAGCTGCTACCGGAGGATCAGGCGAATTCAAGTTTTCAGGGGCAATGACCCTTTCTAGCGATGTGACATTAACTACCAGCGACTTTGGTAAATACGTAATGTCGGCGGAAGCAGACACATCACGCGCCGTAACCTTGCCGTCGATAACTCCAGATAGCGGCCACCATGGAAAACTGCTCGGGTTTTCATGCGCAAACGGATCGGGAACTCTGACCATAAACAGGGGCGGAAGCAATGTGATCATGGGTCGAAAGCTTACAGGGCAGACATCTTTACAACTTACGAACGGGCAGGCTCTAATTTTGGTATTGTATGACGACGGCACTACCGTCTACTGGACAATTGCAGGAGAGACAGGGTCAGTCGGCAGCGGTTCATCAAGTGGGACCTTGGGCTTAATTCAATTTTCAGACGGGTCAAGTGGGTTTTCTTCCGACTCCGATTTATATTGGGACGATACCAATAATCGGCTATTGATAGGAGCAAACAATTACGCACTTAACAAAGTTGAAATTACAGGCGCGCAGACTGGGCTGCTCAGATGTACTAATACAGGGGTTCCTTCCTCTCTTGGGGGGGCAGGTATTGTTGGAGGAAGCATAAACGCCACGCTACCTACTACGGGAGACCGCTTAGGATTTTTTCTTACCGGAGCGGCAGATGACAGAACAGATATAAACCAAGGCAATACCTGGTCTGTAGCTGGCATTATCGGTTATGCGGGTGGGGCCTGGAGTCAGACTTCACATCCTGGTTATGCGGAAATAGTGGTATGTCCGGTGAATTCTATAAGCCGGATTCCCGCAGTACGATTTAATACAACTGGGGAAACGGACCTGCGGCACAGCACAACCTATATCACCGCCGACATCGACTCCACCAACGGCTGTTTTGGGTCTTCGCGAAAAATAGGCATCAGCCATTTCTTTTGTAACTACTCGTCCCCTGGAAATCTTACCCTACCTGCTCCAGGTGCAGATTATACGGGATGTGAGATAAACGTACATTCTAAAGGGTCAACCGTAACACTAGCCACTGTTGGTGCAGTAAACAATGCATTCCGATCAAGTACGGCCGATGCAAATACATTACAGGTAAGCTCGGTATTTCTGAGGCTGGTCTGCTGTTACAACGGGACGGAGTATCAGTGGGTGCAGTTTACGTAAAGGTTAATTGAAATTATACTCCAAGTCGATATTATCTAGTGCCTTTGTGGTTACTTTTATTAGATATTTTCCGAAGGCACTTGGGATATTTGTAAAAGCAATGCCGTTTAGTGGTTCACCGCTCTCGCCTGTTCTGGAAAGGCCACGAAAGTCGGCCCCTGTTCTTTGGGGGGTGACAGTCATCATAATGATTGATGGCGACTTTGCCGCAATATAAAGATTGGCAACCGGAAATATTGAGTCAATTTTCATCATGATTTCCGACAGGTACATATCTTTTTCTGGCACACCCATTTTGATCTTTTCAAAAATCACTTCGGGCTCTGAATTGCCTTTAGGGAACTGGTAATTTTTTTGCCACTGGATGACGTGATCAGGAGTTGGGTTTGTAGTCAAAAACCCATTGAACATATCCATATGTGCAGCTTGTTCCGGGGAGAATTTATCCCGATGTATCGTCTGGCAACGCATGAAGTCTCTGATTCTTGAATCAGTAACCGCTTTGCTAGCCAAGGTAACAACTTGAGGATTAGTTTTGATATCAACGCCTCCGAATACCAGGTCCTTGTAGGTTGATTTTGCAAACGAAAAATCAACGCCTGCCTGTGTAAAAACATCCGGTGGCGGAATTGGGCAGCCAAACTGGTCTTTTTCGAAGGAGACTTGGACTGGTGCAGGGTGACAACCTACATTCAAAAAAGTCGCAAGCAGTATTAGGAGGGGCAATAACTGACGACGGTTCATAAATGCTCCTTTTTATAACATGGTTAAGGGAACAAATTGAGGCGGCGGCCGGACCGTACTGGCATACGATCCGACCACCCAACCCACAGAGCAAGCCTGTGAGCCAAGCCAAGGCCGCCCGCCACGATCGCGGCGCGGTGAGCCTAGCACAAACCCGACAAAAATGAAAGGGCTCACACGATGAAGCATTATCCTTTGGTTGCATGGCCGGGCGGCAAGCGCCGTCTGGCAAAGGTTTTACTCCCCATGATCCATAGCCGACCGCATACCTGTTACGTGGAGGAATTTGCCGGCGGTGGAAGCATGTTCTTCCTCCGGCAGCCGGCCGAGGTGGAAGTTCTGAACGATGTCAATGTGGATTTAATCAACCTTTACAGGGTCGTTAAAAACCACTTGGAAGAATTCATTCGGCAGTTCAAATACGCACTGGCCAGCCGCCAGGTGTTCGAGTGGCACAAAGGGACTCCCCCGGAGGTCCTGACGGACATCCAGCGGGCAGCACGTTTCCTGTACCTGCAAAAGCTGGCTTTCGGCAGCAAGGTAAGCAGCCGCACGTTCGGCATCTCCCCCAGCTCACCACCACGGTTCAACATACTCCGCATCGAGGAGGATCTGAGCCAGGCACACCTCCGGCTCGCCCGGGTGTGGATCGAGAACCTCCCATGGGCGGAATGCCTGAAGCGTTACGACCGGGAATACACGCTCCACTTCCTGGATCCGCCGTACTACGAGACGGAAGGTTACGGGGTACCGTTCGAGCTGGAGGAATACGAGCGGATCGCCGAGGCGATGCGCAACATGAAGGGCAGCGCCATCCTCACTATCAACGACCACCCGGTGATGAGAAAGACGTTTGCCGGCTTCAAGATGGACACTGTCAAGATCGATTACACCATCGGCGGCGCCGGTACCGGCAAAGACAGGCAGGAATTGATCTACCGGAACTGGTGACACAAAAACCAGATGTAAGCATTTGTAAGCATCGAACAACTAAAAAGGGTTTACAGAATGATCTGTAAACCCTTGATAAATGGTCGGGGCGACTGGATTCGAACCAGCGACCACTAGACCCCCAGGACTCAGGCTATCTGCTGAAAGCTATTTGATTTCGGTGGGTTGCTCGGTTTTGTGTTGCTTGGTTGAACGAAGGTACTCCTCGAACTTTTTTGCCTCGCGGATGCGGTGTTCCAGTTTTGTGTGCAAATACAGCTGAGTGGTGGAAATGTCTTCGTGCCCCTGGTTGATCCGGACTACTTCCAGGTCTTCGCCGGCTTCGAGGGATCTGGTGGTGTGGGCGTGGCGGAAGAGGTGGTTGAAGATGTTCTTGCTGATGCCGGCGCGTTCGGCGGCTGCTTCGATTGCTTTCCGGAGGTCTTTGTATGGGGTCGGTACCGTTTTGCGGGGGTTTCGCATCAGGTAGCCGACCTTTATCTTTTCGACCCGTTCCGTCAGGGCGGCGTGCAGCCGGTTGCTTTTGATGATGACAAAGCGTTGTTTGTTCCCCTTCCCTATTATTGACATGACCCGGTCGTCCAGGAGCACGTCTTCCGCTTTCAGGTCAAGGCCTTCTCCCCGGCGCAGCCCCGCATCGTGGTACAGCATGACGGCCAGTTTGGCATCGGCGTGGCATTCAACCAGCAGTTTATCTACCTCGTCAAGGGACGGCAGGATCTTTTCTTTTTTCGGCAGCCGGCGGAATTTAGGAAGGTCGAATTGCAGAGGCAGCATGTGTCCTTTTTCCCGACAATATTTGAGAAACAAGCCAAAGTATTTCAGTTCGGTATTGATGCGGGACTTACTGACCGGTTTGCCGGGGGAGTAGGTTTTTTCCGGATTTGGGTTTTTGATCGGCGGCCGCCAGGTCTGCAGGCGGCGTTTGTCCATGTATTGCTCGAACAGGGGCAGCACCAGGCGGGACAGGTGCCACCGGCCGAAGTGTTCGAGCAGCTTGAGCGCGGCCCACTCGATGTCTTTCATGGTACTGGCGGCATACTCCCGGGCGCAGCTTTTCAGCCAGTCGGGCCAGACGTCGATGACCATGGGATCGTGGCGCATGGGCGCGTTGCTGTATTTGCGCCGCATGGTCAGCTCAAGGGTTTGGGCCTGAGCTTCGGTGACGTTGCTGACTATCTGCCTGACCTGCTTTCCCTTGCGTCCCAAGGGGTAGAAGTCAAGGATGTATTTGCCGGGGACGATCTGGCCGGTTTTGTCTTTATAGGGACGGATTGACATTTCGTCTTACACCTGGGCGTATGTCCCCTGATCGGTTTGGTCCGATACCGTACCTTTTTTCTTGAAATTCTCATCATCTTTACAAAACTGTAGAGCCTTAAAAAGAAGCGATGAGAGTTTCATTATTTGTTCAGGTTTTGTAAGGAGCACTGAATTACCGCTACCAATCTCTAAGCCCGACATCCTTACATACTCCTGGTCATGTTCGCTCAGATTAAAGATAAAGTTAACCCTGGGGTTTTGCCGGTCACCATGATATCGAAGTATCCATCTATTACTTTTTCCCTGGTACAGGACTGTATAGTACGATTCAGTGTCTTTCCCAATAATGTCGTCCTGGTCAACCAATCCGTTTAACATTTCTTTAGTCAAATAAAGAATCTTTCGCTCAGCACTAGTTGTAAGTATTTTAGGGTTGCTGGGATCGACAAGATCTTCATCATCAGCCGACACTGCAGGGGCTGAAGGCATAACCGCGGGAGAAGGTGAACTCAAGCCAGACACCACCATTTTTCCCATAGTTTCAGCAACAGATTGTTTGACAAGGGGAGTGATAGATTCTAGAAATTTCGCGGTCAATTTTGGAGCAAGGTTGGCCCTCATGGCAACCAAACGGACAAACTCGGAGTCCACCTCGCGAAGCATTAACTCTATAACACTTTGGAAAATACCAAGGTACATTCTATCTTCCGCAAACGTGCGGAGCAATTCCGGATGGAATTGATCATGCCTAAACCGGTAAAGCTTTTCGGCATCAGTATCTGACAAATTTAAAAAATCGACAATCAAGAATGGTTGGCTATCCATAACATTTTGCCGCTTTAGATCGGTAAAGAAATGCCATTCCCTTCCGTTTGATATTGCACCAATAGTCACACCAGGCGTGGCATTGAAATAGCGAGCAAGTTGGCTTGTATGATTTATGGCCTTTTCAATGTAAGGCTTTGCCTCAATAAACATAACCGGTTGGCCGTTAGAGAAAAGAGCGTAATCAACACGCTCGCTGCACTTTACCCCCTGGAGATCCGCGCCAAACTCGGCCTTTACCATAATAGGATCAAAAGGATTAAACCCGAGAATACTGAGAAGCGGGAGGATAAGAGCCTGCTTAGTCATCTCTTCTGTTGTGCAATGAGGTCCAACATTCTTAAC
>Ga0209727_1000764_pt1 | contig 32332 bp, 79 predicted proteins | sample RifGroC1_FD_183995 | JGI IMG/M metagenome (GOLD analysis project Ga0209727, IMG submission 183995) | Groundwater microbial communities from Rifle, Colorado, USA - Groundwater C1 (SPAdes) (version 2) | ecosystem: Environmental > Aquatic > Deep subsurface > Groundwater | place: Rifle, Colorado...
CTTAGATAGTAGTTCACTTAAAGATCATATAACTAATAAAATTATTGCCGATGGGTTCAATTCTAAATATTTTACTTTTAGTTGGCTTACTAAAGAGCAATATGAGAATAAAATTGAATCAAAAGTGGATGAAGAAATAGAAGTTAAAAGCAATCAGTAGTCAGTTTGATGGGAGGAAATTAAATGACCGAAACAGAATTATTAATCCAAGAAACTATCATCTATCTGCTTGAAATTAAAAGGGATTATTCAAAAAGTACCTCAATGAATGACATCGGTAAAGTAAGGACTTTAACCAATGCAGTAGAATTATTACACCAGTATTTAGGATTAATGAAGTGAAAAATAATTAAATAAAGAAAGTAGGATTTAAATAAAATGAAAATTACACAAACACTTGAAGTTTCCAAACAAGAGAAAAATATCATCTATAACGCCTTAGAATCCTATATTAAATACCTTACTGAAATGTTACCTAACAGCCCAGAAGGTGGTTATAAGACGTTAATTAGTGAAACCTTAACACAGACTAATAGATTAATTTCTGAAATGGAATTAAGCATGTAATAAGCAGAAAGAAGGAATTATAAATGGACAATATTATAAAAATATTTGACGCTCAAGACAAAGAAGAAATGAAAAATGCTTTTATTGAAATTATCAAGGAGCATTTTAAAACACAATTAGAAGACATGAGTGTATATCTATTTGACCATAATGAAATAGAGGAAAACATTAATGATGCATTTTCAGAAGTTGTTAAAGAAATCAAGATTGAATTCAAAGAAAAATTAAGAGATCAAATGGCTGTATTTTATGATAAAAAGGTAAGTAAGATATTGAATGGGATTAAGTAAGTGAAGAATAAGAAAGGGGTTGTAATATCATGTTTATTTTTGATAGCATTGAAGATGATGGATGTAAAATTTATTATTCTAAAGATCATAAATATTCAGTAGTTGAAAGACCAGATGGCGTATTTTTAACTTATAAGTTCAATGAAGAAGAAAATTTGTATGATTGGTTATGTGATAAAAGTTGTTCGTTAGAAGAATGTGAAAGAGTTGTTGGTATAATGATTGGTTAAGACATTGAATTTCGACTTTTATTTGGTAAGAAGAAAGGAAGAATAAATAAAATGATTTATGTAATAATTGGATTAATAGTTTTATTCATAGTAGCACATATTGTAGTTGCAATGGCTCCTAATAAATATGTAAATGCAGATGCAGGCGTATTTGATAGTATTACTTATAAGATTACTATATATGATGATTTAGAAACGGCTAAAAGTAAGTCTAGTTTCAAAACTTCTATATAAAGTGCCAGAATATTTATTAGACGAGATGAATGAAATTTTAAACTCTCAAAAGCGTCAAGGAATGAAGCTTAATGATGCTTGGTGTGCTGAAAAGTATTTATCAGATAAAAAATGTGAAATTGTTTATGTCAATAGGAATTACTTTTAATATCCAAGAAAATCCAACTTTGAATGGAAAGAAGGAGAAAATTAATGGTATTTGATGAATATATCAGTAAGATAGTTGGAAAAACAGTAGAACGAACATTATGTATAACTGATTCAATGGATGAAAATGATTATAAATTTGATAGAATTGTAATTATTTTTACAGATGGCACAAGGTTAAATTGTAATTTAGTAGATCACTTTGGTAATGACAGTTTTATTGACTGTGAAGTATTAGGAGAAAGGAACTTATAAAACAATGAAACCAAGTAAAACAATCAGAGAAATGGATTCTCATAAATTGCTCAAAGCATTTGAAAGTGAAGTAAATGAATATGGTGGTAAGAGGTATGATTCTTTAGGTGAAGTTATGCCAAGGTATAATCAGAACAAAATTAAAATGATGAGAACTGAGTTGTTTAGGAGATTGGGATTGGTTGAAGAAGATGAAAATATTCCTAGTAAATTATCTGTAATTGAAGCAGTGAAGTATGAGGATTTGCCTTTAGAATTACAGCAAACTATTGATAGAGTTAAAGAAAGTTGTAGTGATAAATCAATTAGAAGTAATATTAATCTATCACATTTAAATAAAAAGATAGAGGATATATTGCTTGGAAAATAAAAAGGAGGTATAAATAATGTATAGTAGCAGTTTAGATTTTTGGTATAATAAAGGTAGAAAAGAAGCAGGAGAAGTTAAATTGGATGGAATATTAAAACCGTATACAATTGTTGACAATGAACCAACATCATATCCAAATCAATTATTGTATGAATCTATATCAGTATTTAACAAAGAAAATATTCAAGAACTTAATTGGAGTGATATTGATGGCAAGACATTAAAGATATCTGTATATGAAGGGGAACTTGGCATGAATGTTATTGGAATAGATGAAACCAATGGAAATATGTATGTTCTTTATACTAAAGTTATTGAGGAGGAATAATTAAATGCAATACAAATGCATCGACATGCACATAAAAGTCAATGAAAATGAAACACTCCTACAATTCATAAGAAACACCAAAAAGGAATTTAATCTAAATGTTGCTAATCTTGGTGCTATGACAGATAATGAATTTAATGATTATATTGATTTTCTTGATGAAATGTGGAGGAATAAAATATGTATAAATACTTTAAAGAATTAGATGAATAAGATAATATCACAGGATTTTGCAGGTATTAGTTATAAAGATAAACAATATTTGGAAGATCATTTATTATCCAAATGCTATCAAGGAGATGTTTTTATATGTCTTGGTAATGATTTTTTAAGTGAAAAACAATTTGTATGGGATGGATACAACAAACCATTCAATATGTCAATTCCATTATTAAATGTTGGACAAATGTTTGAAATATTATTAGGTTGTAGTTGTATAGATTGCACTTTAAGATTACTTGATGAAAGAGTTAAAGGTAAAATTTATGGAATGGAATTATGCGAGGCGTTGTGGGAACTGATAAAAGAATATTTTAGTATTTGAAATCGTTTATTCGTTTGATGATACATATAAAGAAAAAGGGGTTATTTAATTATGAAATATTGGGAACACGTTATTGACAAAAATCTATCATTTGATAATGTTAAACTCCAAATCGAAAAATACCGTCCATATTATGCCACAAGACATCGTGATGGAATTCATTTTTACAGTAAACAAGGACGATACTGTATTTTACTTACAAATGGAACTATATTGAGTAATGCTTTAGATGGCATATGGGCAACACATAAAAATGATTGGATGATAGTAACTATTACAGATGAAGCAGTTAGGATATTAGAAGAAAATAATTTATTATAAATTAATGAAAGAAAGAAAGAAAGAAAGAAGGAAAATAAAATATGAGTAATTCGGAAATTATTAAATGTGATCTATGCGATTATCAATTTAAAGTATTCGCAAGACAAGAGGAAGAACTTGAAGATAGAGAATATTATCCAGTAACCAGATACTATCCTTTACCTGAAGAGAATGCTCATCTAGTTAGAAATTACATATGCGATACTTGCTACAATAATATTGGAAATGTTGTTAAACAAAGTCTTATTCAAGCAGGAGAAAAATATTTGAATGAAGTGGAAAATAGAAAAACTAAGAAATTTAACGAATATCTAAAATATCTTCAAGAGATAGATAAGGAATATCAAGAAGTTAAGATGTATTGTGATAAACTTAAATCTATTAATAGTATTCTCGAATTAGATAAGCAAACTATTAAAGATTTATCATCTATGTATGCTAATAAATATCCACATTCTGATGGAACTTATTATTTAGAACATGCTATAGATATTGAGAAAATCACTAAGCATAATATGAAAAAAGTTAGTGATTGGGAAAAGGAATATCATATTGAAATTAGTGAATATCCAAAAGGATATGGGTCTTGGAGTGTTGTTAGTAAAGAAGAATTTAAGAATGTGTTGTTAGATAGTGAGATTGAAAATATGAACACTAGAAAGATTGTTCAACTTGTTAATAGTATTTAAGGGAAGGAGGTTGTTTTTATGAATAATCAAGATCAAGACAACCTAAGTTTCAAAGAAAGATATGCAAAATTTAAAGATTACTATGATAATAATCCTGTAGCACTCGTTGAAGACTTTAATCCAGATATTAAACTGCTTCCGTATCAAAAAATAATTCTAAATGCAATGATGGCAAAAGAGAAAGCATATTCATTTATTAATGCTCGTATGAATCAAAAATTATGGTTAGATAATATGAAATTGGAATGGATGAAAGTGTTTAGGAGGGATTTTCAGGTATGGAGTCCTAAAGGTATTGATGTTTATGAGAAGGGTGTGTTGGTTAGGACGATAAAGGAGGAGAAATGATAAAATAATGACACCAACAAGTCAAGAATATAAAGATCAATTAGAAGCAATATTATCTAATGCATCGGACACATTAGACGACATTTATTATTCAATGAGGGAAGAATTAGAGAAAGAGATTATAGGTGAGAAGGCAAAAAGAGAAAAGATAGACCAAGAAACTAAGGATATTTATGATTTATTAGATACAGTTATTTGTGAGAAAATTATCAGAAAGAGATTGCCTTGGAGAATTAGGTGGTTTAATAAAATAACTTATCGTGGAATGGGAATAAAGAGTTCAGGATTTGTTATGATTGCATTTTGTTTTAATGAAAATTATAGTAATAGTTTTGAGCGTGTATTTACAATAGGAGAAATAAAGCAATTGATGTAAGTAATATCCATTTAAATCTTTAATTTAATTGACGGAAAGGAGAATTTATATGACAAAGTTAGAAAAAGTATTAAAGTCAGGTAAGTTTGATGCTGATGAACTGATTACTTTTGGATGTCCTATGGATTTTGGAATGAAAGCTGATACGTCTTTATGTCCCACTGGTTGTAAAAGATGTTGGAATGAAGAATGTGAAGAGTCCTAGAAAAGCATTGTTTGATAGGGGGTAGAAAGGAGAATACCATAAATAAACTGTAAATATTGCAATCAAGAACTAACCAAATTACAAAGCAATTATTATAATGGATGTTGTGATGGAATATGTGAAAACAGATATAATAAATCACATAATCAACATTGTAAACTATGTGGACTAAAGATAACTGAAGAAAAGGATAGATATTATGGAGGATATTGTTCTGGTGGTTGTGCAGGTGAACATAGTGAATTGATAAGGGAGAGGGATTAATATTCTAAATCCTAAAATAATTATTTGCAATTATTTAATTAGTATGGTATAATTATTAAGGGAAGGTATGTAAAGGATGTGATATAAAAAATGCTAGATAGATGTTTTAATTGTGGTGAACACATTGATGATGAAATTGACACATATGCTATCTTAGTAGGAATGGGTGGCAGAATTAATTTTTGTGAATCGTGTGGAAAAACTTATAATATTCCAAATTGGTACAATAAGAAAATGATACCATTTAAACATTCAGGTAAGATTAGAGTTAGAGTTGATCTTATGGATTATGATCAAAATTATGATTAGTAGAAAGAGATGAAAGAGATGAGCAATACAGAAAAGTTTTATCAATTATATCTTAGAGAAAGAGTTATTCTTGATGATATATATGACTATATCGAACAATGGCATAATGGAGATAGTAAAGAAGAGATTTATGGAAAGAGTATTCGTGATTGGCCTGAATCTTTACCAACGCCAACAGATGAAGATATAAAAGATCAGGTAGAACTAAGCGATAGAAATACTGGATCAGATTTCTTTGAATTAGGAATACAAATAAAAGGAGATTAAATAATATGGCAAAGACAACAAAAATGACTCCATATTGGGCTACAACTCCTTGTACATACTCTGATGAAGAAGATGAATTCTTAAATGAAATGGAAGACAATGAGGAATCTAGAGCAAAAGAATTGGATTTACTTATTCTAACATACCCTGATCGAGATTTGATGCCATTGTCAAAACATAAGATGAAAATTATTAAGGGTCTTAAGGGTGATGCTAAATAAATAAAAATAAAGGAGAGATTACATAAATGATTACAGTTTGTTTCACTGGTCATCGTCCAGATAAACTGGGAGGATATAATTGGCGTACAAGTAAAAACAAAAGAATTATGGAAGTGCTTAGATCAAAAATAATTGAGGTAATAAATTGCACAGAACCAAATATAAATAATTTTAAATTTATATTTGGTGCAGCACTTGGAATTGATCAGATGGCGTTTGAAATATGCTATGATTTAAAATACTCAACATTAAAATTTAATCCATGTAAAATTGAATTGGAATTAGCAATCCCATTTGAAAAACAACCAAGCAAATGGTTCAATAAGGAAGATATTGATAGATTTTATACACATCAACAACAGGCAGATATAATAACCCATGTTGATATGATTGAAGGGTATGAGTATAAAGGTGTCTCTGAAGGTGAATATCATCCAGCAAAAATGCAAATTAGGAATAAATTCATGGTGAATAATTCAGATATTGTTATTGCTGTATGGAATGGTAGTAAAGGCGGTACTGCTAATTGTGTGAACTATGCTAAGAAACAAGACAAAGAGATTATTGTTATTAATCCTGATGAGATTTAGAAAATAATTTTGAAAGGATGTGAAATAAAATGGATTGTAATGGTTATTTTGTAGAAGTTGATATTGATGTAATTATCAAAGAAAAATGTAAAGATCCTGAGTTTGCAAAATGTTTTGAAAAAGCTAACGAAAGATATAGTAAAAACAATACAGGTAAGAAAAGATACAAGTCAATGGATAGAGCTAGAATGATGAAGAAATAGGGAAATAGTAGATTGAGAGGATGTGGTGATACATATGATTGTAAAATAATTAATACTTGCAATTATGAAAGGATGATTTGAAAAATGATACTGGAACAAACACAAAAAGAAACTCCTAAACCTAAAGACTATTGCATAATGTCTCAAAAATTAGCAGCCATATTAATGGCAAAGGGATATTCATTACATAAAATAAAACCAAATAAAAAATATCCAAATATGAAAGTATTCTATTTTTATTATCATAGTGAAATAGAGAATATAGTAGAAGATTATATGAAAAACAAATAAGAGAAATAAGAAAAAACAAAAATTATATTTCGCGGATAGGAGTATATTATTCTCTCTTGTTAAGAATTAGTCTCTATTATTACACCTTATTTTACCCCTAGTTTCAAGGGGTGTAATCGAAGGTGTACCTTATATTGTACCCTTATTTTTAGGGGGTGTAATATTTTACCTTACAAAACCGAGACATAGCTTAAATAATTAATGAAAGTGAGAAACAGTAAACAAATGATCAATAAACAAAACTATTATACCAAGATTCCGAACAAACTATTTTATTCCATTGAGGATGGTGAAGATAGTATTTTAAGAAAAACTAAATTTAATGAGAAGACTTTGCTTATATTAGATTACTTGTACATGCATACCAACCGGAGAAATAAAATTCATTTTTATCTTAAAGACATGATTGTTGAATGTGGTTTTAGTTATAGCACTAAAAAAGGAGAATCACATGATCAATTCAAAGACATATTATTGGTATTACATAAGATAAATGTCATTGAAAGTGAATATGATTTTAGTAAAACTCCATCCAAAGAACTGATAACCTGTTCATTAACAATTGATTTAGATCAAAACTATACTCAACTATACGATAATGAAAAAGAGAAGATAAATGGTCAGACAATAGATAAAGTAAATAATCTGAAACTACTCATATATTATTGCTATCTCAAATGCAGGATGTATAAGCGACCAAAAGATGATTCAATGGTTGTTTCAGGTGGCAGAGCAGAGGTAGCATATCCGTCCTTTAAATTAATTAATGAAGATTTGGGCATTACAGATGATTCAATTGATAAATACAATAATATATTAATTGCTTTAGATATGATAAGACTTAGTTCGGCAGGTAATTGGTATTACAAAGATGATCCTAACAAAGTTTTGAAAGATAGTTGTAATTTTTACACTCTGTTTACTAATGAAGAAGAGTCAGAACATAATCTAAAAGAAGGAATAAAATTCTGGAAGAAGTTAGATTTTAACTTAGGAAAAGTGTTTACTAATAGCAAAGAGTATAAAAATAATAATAAGAGACTAAATGGCGAATTAGGTTCTATCATTAAAAAAGAGAAAAACGGTACAGCTACAGAGGCAGATATTGCTCGAAAGAACGAGATAATAAATTCAATAAACTCAGACGAAGGACAATTTAATATTCAAGCGTTATTAGATGCTAACCCAAATACTTTACTTTCTAGTATTTATAGTGGATTTAATAGCGATAGGAAAGCAGAAAAGTATTGGGATATAGAAAACTCATTAGGGCTTATTAATGATGAAGATGAGATATCTATAGATTATGAGTATTATAAGTGGGTTATGGTTAATTATAATAAAGATGAACATACATATTATGTTAATTGTGTAGAGAAACATAAAAGAGATAAGGTTAAACCTAAAGGACTACAGAATAAGAAAAAAGTTATAAAAGACGATAGTGCATTTATTGAGGAAATGGGGTGGGAAATAGAACCTGAAGAAGAAAATGAAGAAGATATCGTGGATTTTAGTGAGTTTGTAGACTGGTCAGAGGAAGATGAGGAATTGTTTAGTTAGGTTTTGAGTGCAAGGGGCGGTTAATTCCGTCCCATATAATTCCCTATAATATATAAGGGAGGTGATAAAATGTTGTATTGCTCTCATTGTGACGAATTTCATCTTGATAGTAAATTAATTATTCTTGCAGAACTTGACTATGTTGAATGTAATAAAACAAATTTAGAAATTAAGACATGGAAATTTACTGATTCAGAAGATACTATTAAATGGAGAAAAGAACATGATTTTAAATAATTTGTGATACTATGAAAAGTATGTTTTAAACTAAAATAAATAAAAAGAAAGAGTGATAAATAATGGAAATATTAGATTTTACAAATAAAGAATTTGAGCAATTGCAATTTAATGATGAAACTTTAATTATTATGGCACATCAAAGAAAGATTATCACTATTAATAATCATGAAGAGATGTGGAAAATTAAATATATTTTAGAGGAAATTGCAGATGCTATTGATGATGATGAGGAGGATGAACGAGAAGGTATAGATGGACTTTATAAGAGCGACATTGTTAGAATGTTAGTTGATGGCATGGAAGAGGAGGCGTATTTTCTTAAATCAAAACATATTGAACCAAGAAAATTAAAAGTCACAAGTGCAGAAAATATGAATTGTAGTTATGACTCAAACATATCAATTCATTATGGATATTTAAATAGCTCAGATTCATTCTTGGAACATGAATGGTATAAGATCATTGCTGAAGAATTACTTAATTTTGCTCTTAATAGTGGTAGATGTAAATCTGATACGATTGAATTATTGACAAGATTCTCTAGTGAATTATTAAATGAATATGATGCTTATAAAAATAATGAACCAATGTTTAAGGTGATTATTAAAGAGGACTAGATACTATAAACGTCAAGTTTGATCTTATAATGAAAGGAAGTGATAATTATGGATAAATTATTTACAAAATGTATTGAAAATAGCAAATTAGATACTTGGTTAATCTACAGATTAATTCAATGTAAATTATTAAATAAATATCTTGAAATGAATACTAATGAATTATTTGAATATTTGTATTGGGAATATATCTTACAAGAACATGTGATGAGTAATTGTTACATTCAAATGCTATTGATTAAATATGGTGATAAATTAATTGATTTAGTTAAAAGATATTTTAAGGAGTCGGTAAATATTCAATATAATTTGGATGATAAAGAAAGTGTAATATATGTTCAAATATTAAAAGAGTTAAATTAAAGAAGGTGATGTAATAAATGAAAACTAAACAATACTACAATTATCTCAAATACATTTTAGAACATAAAAAGAATATCTTTAAAACATGTTGGAAAAGAAAACTATATCTCCACGCTCTCACTCATGATCTAAGTAAATTTAGTCCAAAAGAATTCATTCCATATGCGCGTTATTTCTTCATAAGTAAAGAAGAATTTAAACAAGAATTCGACAAAGCGTGGGAACATCATTATAAAAATAATCCTCATCATTGGAACTACTGGTTAGATGAGAATGGGATACCGCAAAGAATAGATGGTAAATATCTGAATCAAATGATTGCAGATTGGGAAGCAATGGGTTTAAAGTTTGGTGATACTGCTCAAGCGTATTATTTAAATAATTATCGTAAGATTAAGTTAGATAGAGATACTAGAATGGAATTGGAAATGATGTTGGGTTTGAATGATAGTTTGGCGCATAATTATGGTCATACTTTAGAAGAATTTGCTAATATGTATGATAAAAGTGATTATAATATGATTTTTAATTTTATTAAAGATAAGTATGGCATTGATAGTTATGAATTGTTGAGAAAGGAATGATAATTAAATGACATATCAAGATTATTCTAGCGAAATAGAGCAATATCAAGACATGATAGATTATTGTCATAATATTAAAGTTGGAGATAAAATCAAGTTTATTCCTGAGAAACAAAAATATACAATTAAAGCAAAGTCGGATAGGTATTTAATATGTACTAAACCTTTTAATCTAAAGAAAACAGTATTATACACAATAATTGATTTACAAAGATTTGTAAGAGGAACTAACAATATGATATTTAATCCTTATGATTATAGTGTTCAGGAAGATATTGATGAATGTTTAGTTGATTTAGATTACCATAATAGAGGAGTTGAAGTTACTTATAGAAATTGTGTTAAGTTGGATGTTGAAATATAAAGTAATAAAGGAGATGTAATTAATGAAGGAATATAAATTTAGGTGTTGGGTTAAAGAAGAAAAGATAATGATCTATGATTGGAGATCAACAGCTAACGGTTATTTTACTAATAGTTTTATGTATAGAAGAAACGAAATTGAATTAATGCAATATGCTGAAATTGATGATTCAAGAGGGTTAAAAGTTTATGAAGATGATATTCTTGAAATTTGGATTGATGGAATTAAGCAGGATAATTATTATGTAGTAGAGGATTTGAGAGAACTTTATTTAGAAATGAATAGGGATGATTCTTATTACCGTATATCAAAAATTAAAGTTGTCGGAAATAAATATGAGAATCCTGAAATGTTAGAAGGAGAAATGAAATGAGAGAAATTATATTCCGTGGAAAATGTATAAATGATGGTGAATGGGCGTATGGTGATTATTATTCATCTGATGAAATGCCACAAAGGGGTGAAGTTGGACATTTTATTAGATGCGGACTGAATGAAGAATATAGAATTATTCCTGAAACTGTAGGTCAATTTATTGGTTTGAAAGATCAAAATGGTAAAGATATATATGAAGGTGATATTTTAAAATATGAATGGGGAGGGAAAGAAGATATTGATGTAATAGAATTTAGTCCTCCTGTGTTTACTTATAAAAATTGTATGAGATGGAGTTTAAGTCAAGATGAAGTAATTGGAAATATTTATGAGAATCCAGAGTTGTTAAATAAGAAGAGAAATAAATAAAATTAAATTTAATGTATATTTAATAATCTTTACTTAAAGGAGATGGTATATATTTATAGCAACTGTTTATTAGAATCAATAAAACAATATTTAAAATATCCTCTACATATAAAAATAATAAAGATAGGTTCATGGTTAGAAATATTACAATGTAAATGGCCTCACTTCTATTGGTTAGATAAAAGAGTTAATCATTATTATCATTTCTGTGCTAAATATTCAGATGAACCATTTATAAATCAAATTTGGTTTGAAGGTGAGATTAAAAGGTTTTTATGGCACAGTGACAATGAAAGAAAGGAGATATTATGAAACAGACTATTGTATTAAAATGGTACGCTACTTCATTAAATAAGTGGGTAGATGCAAGGGTTGGTCAGACTTATTGCATGAAAAACTGTGAAAAGAACCAAAATTAAAAAAGATAAAATAATAATTGGAGGAGTTACATGAAAAAGAATTTAGTAGACAGCAACCTAAATAAAGACTTGCCAATCCCTTCTTACCATGCGATGATCGAGAATGACAGCAAGGAGGAGTTCGGCCTGAATATTGGAATTATAGATGCAGATTTATTATGTGATAAAAATCATAGATTCCCAAACTTAGCATTAATGAAAATTAGTGCATATCATAAATATAGACGTTCTGATAAAGTAACTCTGCTAATGAATTATGATGATATAGATAAATATGACAGAGTTTATATTTCAAAAGTATTTGATTACACAATAATACCTATTGACTTGATAAAATATGAACACGTTTATTATGGAGGCACTGGATTTTGGTATGACTAAACACCAGACCTTCCCGATTTTGTTGAACATATGAAACCAGATTACATTTTATATCATACATGGATAGGTAATGAGATGAGAGCAGGTAAAAAGAGAAAAGAGTTTGAATATTATTTAGATTATTCCATAGGATTTGCCACCAGAGGCTGTTTCCGCAAATGTGAATTTTGTGTAAATAAAAAGTATGACAAAGTTGAATTACATTCTCCAATTAAAGAATTTCTAGATGAAGACCATAAATCAATTTGCTTATTGGATGATAATTTGTTTGGTTATCCACATTGGAAAAGCATTGTAGAAGAATTAATTGCAACAAAAAAATCATTTCAATTTAAACAAGGATTAGATTTAAGGTTAATGTCAGAGGAAAAAGCAAAGATATTTGCAGGAGTTAAATACAAAGGTGATTATATCTTTGCATTTGATGACTTAAAAGATAGAGAACTAATTGAAAGCAAATTGGCATTGTGGAGAAAATACAATAATAAAACAACAAAACTTTATGTATTGGTAGCATATGAAAATCAAGGAATAGAAGATATTAAGTCAATGTTTGAGAGAATTAAAATTCTTATGAAATATCAATGTTTGCCATACATAATGAGGTATAAGGATTATAAAGATAGCGAGTTTTATGGTACATATGTTAACGTGGCTAGATGGTGTAATCAACCATCCCAATTCAAAAAGAGAAGTTATAGGGAATGGGTTCAGGCTAATGTAGAAGTAAACGGAGAAAATTGTTCTGCTAATAGATATGCGAAAGATTTAGAATCAAAATACCCAGAGGTTGCTGAAATGTATTATGATTTAAAATTTACAGATTTTGGTACTGAAAATAAGTAGTCTACTGAGATACCTAATAATACATAAATAATATTCCAGTACGATAAAAACCAGATTTTATCTACTTATAAAAATATAAAATAATAAATGATCAATGGAGGAATTATATATTGTTAAAAATTAATAGTGTTTATAATGAAGATTGTATTGGTGATAATGGTATGTGTTTAATTGATGATAAATCAGTAGATATGATCCTTTGTGATTTACCATACGGAACTACTCGATGTAAATGGGATAGTATAATTGATATAGATAAATTATGGATTGAATATAAGAGAATAATAAAAGATGAGGGTGCAATAATTCTTACGGCTAATCAACCATTTACTAGTAAACTAGTTAGTTCAAATTACGAAATGTATAAATACTCTTGGATTTGGAAGAAAACATTTCCAACTGGATTCTTAAATGCAAACTATAGACCTATGCTTTCTTTTGAAGATATTCTTGTATTTTCAAAATCTGGTGCAGGAGCAGGGAGTAAAAATAAAGGATGTATGAAATATTTTCCTCAAGGATTGGTGGTGGTTAACAAAAAGAAAAAGAACAAAGCTAATTCAAGAGGAAAACAGATTCATGAAACAACAAACGTAGGTGATGATAATTGTTTAAACTCTGATAGCGAGTATATTACAAAATACACAGGATATCCGAACAACATACTTGAATTTGATAGGGATTCTCCGCAATTGCACCCTGCTCAAAAACCAGTGGCATTATTTGAATATTTGATTAGAACTTATACCAATGAAGGAGACTTGGTATTAGATAATTGTATGGGAAGTTTTACTTCTGCTATAGCTTGTAAAAATATAAATAGAAATTACATAGGATTCGAATTAAACAATACATATTATGAATTGGGACAACAAAGAGTAAATAATTATAATATACTTTAAAATTCATATTTCCTTTGGTCATACAATACAAAAATAATTTTTATACACCTATTGCTTATGGGTTGCGGTAGGTGTATAATTGGTATAAGAAGTAAATTAGAGGAGGAAATCAAAAAATGGCAAATATTAATGAAAGAATCAAGTCTTTATCAGAAGAAGAACTTCATCAAGCATTTAACGAAATAATGGAATATCATAGGCGTGGTTCTATGGGAGACACTTTGGTTAGACGAATTAGGAATGAACATGCAACAGAAATGGGTATTGATTCATTAGACCGGAATTGCGTATTTACTTGTGGAGAAATTATGGAAGAGATTGCTAAAAGGCATTATGGATATAGAGATTAGATTCGTCTAACCTCTATAATCCCTCGAAATTATATTTTTATTTGAAATAAGAAAAATTATGAGGAGGAATTATTATGAGTAATGTAAATGTTAGATTTGCGGTTGATATTGTTGCTAAAAATGGTGTAGGAATTCCAAAAGAGGTATTAGATTATGCCAAGGTTATATCCCAACTAAGACGCGATACTGGAGTAGAATCTTTTAGTTTTGATGAAAGTGAAACTATGCTTAAATTTATCAATGGGCAAGATTTTTTCTTGGTTTGGGATGAAGACAAAGAAGAATATTTAGTCGAAAGAGAATGTAGACAGTTAATGGAATTAGAAGCGTTTATAAAGAATATGGATAAGATTAAATAGTTTTAGAAGGAGTAATGATTTATATGTTTCAAAAAAATGAAATGGTATGGTGTAGACCTAGATTAATTGATGAACCTATTCATGCTAAGTACGTTCGTAAAATTAGTGATGCAGAACGTAAAGAAGGTTATCGTGCAGGACATGTTGTAGAAATTGACGGATTAGAACGTTGGGTTAGACTTGATTTATGTTCATTAAGTAAAGAAAGTGTAAAAGATGTGAAACAATAAGGTAAATAATCCTAAGAAATGTCGCTTTGCTAGGCTATTAAAATTAGAGGGGGGTGTGATTACATATGACTTTTGACGAAGTTAAAAAACTAATGGTTGAATTCCGTTTTTCTCCTCTACATGATTATGATCTTAAAGAAAACCATATTTCAATGTTAGGATTGTTCGAAGATACTATGTTTTATTTGAGAAGTAAATTATCCGATGATTGGGTAATTATTGAGAAAAGAAGAAATCCTGAGAATGATTTTCTTAGAGTAGATATTATTAAGGTAAAGTGAGGAAGTATATTTATGGAAGAAGCAACTCTAATAAAAGAACAGTTATTAATGAAATCAGAAGGTGTTAGGGATTGTGTTAAGTGGTTAGAAAAGAAACTAAAAGACGAAAAGAACGAACTTGAAAATAACAATAAGAATTATGCCACTTGGGGAATGTTTAGTGACTGTGGGCCATCTTATAAAAATGCTGTTGTTGAAAGAGAGGCAAGAATGGAAGCATTGATTGAAGTAAAAGTTAGTTTAGAAAAATATATGCGGAAATTGAGACATATGGCAGATGAAGTATAAGGAGTATATAAGTATGAAAATTAGTGAAGTAGAATTTATAAACCAATGTATAGAAAGTAATGAATGTACTCTTGAGGAATTTCATGATTATTTTGAAGTCCTTCCCTGTGGTTGTGAATATGAGAATTGTGAAGGATGGAGAAATGAATTAAAGAAAGATGCGGTTAAAAGATTTTATGAAAATAGTAAAAACAAGATCAAATGATGTACTTATAGGATTATTAAGAAAGTAGGAGTTTGGTAAATTGATAAAAAGAAACAAAATAATTATTATAACCGTTACAGTTTTTATTGTAACGGTATATTCCTATTTGTATAATATTATAATATTTATTCATGCACCATAAACAATACATAACTAATTTAACATATAAAATTAAATAGAAGGAGTAGATTATAATAGCTAATAAAAAGGGTTTTAATGAACATAAAATTATTGGAGATACAACTATAATATATTTTAAGAATAAAATGAATGAGATTATTATGGAAGGTTATATAGATACTGAAGATTTACCTATGTTGATAGAATTAAATTATCACTGGAGCTTAATGTGGAATGTTCATTCTCAAAATTGGTACGCAAGGACATTAGAATATTATGTAGATGAGCAAGGAACCCGTAAAGCTAGACTTCATTCTTTACATAGAGAAATAATGCAAGTATTTGATAAACTTATGGTTGTAGATCATAGAGAACATAAAAATCAAGGAACACTCAACAATAGAAAATCAAACCTTAGAGTGGCAAGTGATAAACAAAACAGTAAAAATAGAAAATCCCGAAACTCAAACAATAAATCAGGGCACCGCAATGTAAGTTGGAATGGTAGCGGTTGGTCTGTGCAAATTCAGATTGAGGGAAAGAATACCACACTAAAAAGATTTAAAAGAAACCAATTAGATGAAGCAGGTGAGTACGCTAAAAAGATGCGTGAACAATACTATGGAGAATTCGCAGGTAAGAATTAATATATAAGTAATAAATAAATATTACATATCTATAGACATATGGTAAAAAGTTTGGTATTATTAGGGTAGATATTAGAGAGGTTAGTATCTACCCTAATAATAAAAGGAGATGGTATTTCAGTGATTACTTTGACCGAACATGTTAATGATGCTCTTCAACATACTGGACTAGACATAGTAAAAGATAAAGAGGTAATTTGCAATCATTTACTACATAGAAGTAATACTAAGGATATAATCCATTTTCAATTATCATTTAATGAAGCAGTTTGTATTATTAATTGGTTTGGTGAGTCATATGTAGTCGATCATGAAATATACAATAGTGGTGATGAGAGAATTTATTTTAAAGTAAGTGAACCAAATATGTATTTTACAATTTATCATTCAAATAATAAAGATTATTGGAGCGTAGTGCCAGTATTCAATAAGAATATTGAGAGATGGTTAAATAGTATTAAACCATGTCCATTTTGTGGAGGTAAAGGAATCCTGCAAGATGCTGAAACAGGTGTATGGGGTACAGTTTGGGTGAGTTGTGAACAATGTGGTGTAGAAGGGGCATATGTAGAAATATTTAATGGTGGAACAAATGATATGGTTATTGATAAGTGGAATATGAGAGCATAATTAATTGAAGGAGATGTTTAATATGAAAAAATGTGGAGCTTGCGGTTATGAATATAAAGGTGAGTGGAATAGAGATGGATATGTTAATATTATAGGTGATGAAAAGTTTATACAAATTTTTTCAGATCATAAATTAAAAATAGAAAATCCTGAAGAATGTCATCATGGAGATTATGACTATGAATCTACGGTTACTGTTGAATTATACGCTTGCCCAAAATGCAATATGATTTTAATGGTTTAAAATATCACTATAAGGAGGAAGTATTAATGGATTTTATTTATAAATTCGGATTGGCTGTAAATACATTTGGAGGGAAACCACATTATTCTTTTACATTGCTAAAATGTCAAGTAAAAAGTCAGACAAAAGACAATGTTTTACTTCATGACGGAAAAAGAATTAAGAAAATCAATTTAGATAAAATTATTGAAGGTCTTTTAAATAATGGAACTAAACACATAGGTTATATAATCTGGACATTTGATTTATCTAAACAAGAATTTTATAAACAACAGTTAAAAGAAAGAATTGTTCCTCAAATTGAGAAATATAAAAAGGAATTATTAGAATTAGAACAAATAATGTTGACTGAACCAGAGTTTTGTGAACTAGAAAGGGAATAAATGAATCGTTTTATTTTAGGAGGCAATAAACCTATGGAAATCTTAATAAATAGTACCAAAGGTATCAACAAAGAATTTCTAAAACTAAACCGAAAAGATTGGTTAAAAATTATGAATACTAATCTAGATGTTGGAATAGTTATTTGTAGAAAAACTGACGATATCTCAAAATCAATGGTATACAACGATACTACTACTATTTATTTTTAATATGAAGATAAAACAATGTTCTATAGACATTATAATATTAATATATCCGATTTAAAATATTATTTAGATACACTTATAGATCAGAATAATTTATGGTGTATGAATTATATTACTTATCTTATGAATCGAAATTTTAGAATTAATGATATTTTAATTTTTGAAAATGGAAAGAAGGGAATAGTCCTTCCTCCAAAAGAAACATACAAGAGTGGTATTCATTATAGATTGATTAAGAAAGATGGAAGCTATGGAATAAAGGAGTTAATTTTACATGGTGGTAATAATCTAACAATAGAGAGGAAACTGTAATAATGAAAATTTATATAACATATAAATCAGTAGCAAATCCAATTGATGCAAAAACTAGTGATAATGAAGATGTTTTTATGTTTACAGACATTAATCTATATGTTGGAACAAATGAGGAAAAAACTAAAAATTTTAATATTAAGCAATTTGACAAAGATATTGAAGATGTTCAGTATTTAGCAATTGAAGTCTGGGAAAATGAAGTTCTTGTTGAAGAATTAATACAAGAATATGATGGATTGTGGGAGCAGGATTTCTTAGAATTATAATATCAAAGTAGAGTTTTAACTGGAAAGGAGAAAATGTAACAATATGAGTAAAGTTAAGTGTAGTGTTTGTAATATCTTTATAGAAGAAAATGAAGTATTTAATGATGGAAGTTCTTATCTCTGTGGAGATTGTGCAATAAAAGAAATCATGAAAATACATGGACTAACAGAAGATCAGGCATACCATATTCTAGAAACAATACAGTTTGACAACTAATGGAAAGGAGACTTCAAATGAGCGACCACAAACACAAAATATTTATGATTTCAGATCCTCATTTCTACCATGAAAATATTATTAAATATGAAAACAGACCATTTGATAATGCAGAGCAAATGACTAAAACAATTATTAAAAACTGGAATAAAGTTGTTCAAAGGGATGATGAAGTTTTCTGTTTAGGTGATATTTGTTTTAAGAATAAAGAAGTTACTACTGAAATTATTCAACAATTAAATGGAATTAAAACTTTAATCTTAGGAAATCATGACAGATCAAAATCAGTAACTTGGTGGAAGTCTGTAGGATTTCAAGAGGTTAGTAAATATCCTATTATTGTTGGCGAGTTTTATATTCTATCACATGAACCAATTTATTTAACTGAAGCAATGCCTTATGCGAATATTCATGGACATATTCATGGAAAGAAGTATAATAGTCATCAATACTACAATGTAAGTGTGGAATGTATTGATTATACTCCTATGGATTTTGAAGATATTAAGAAAGAAATTATTATTAGAAATGTAGAGGAGATTTAATAATGAATGATATTAAAGTAAAACAAAAAATTACAAAACTACTTAAAGACAATCCTCAAAGTGGATTTCTTACACAAGAAATAATTGATTTACTAAATTTAAAACAAATGGAAGTGGTTAAATGTCTATTCGACAATGATTGCTTTTATTACGATGAAGAATGTGAATCATTTACTGGTTGGAGAATTAGGTAATGACTATCCACTAAATACGTATCTTGGAATTTAGTAGTAGAAAAATCATGTAAATGGAAGTATAATAAAGCATGAGGAGTGAAAATCATGCAAAGATATTATTAATACTATTAGAATTTCAAATAGTCCTAATGAGATAAAACAAATCCTGAAACCATTAAAAATTAAAGAAGTGATTAAAGTTGCAAAATGTTTGGATGTTTATATCAGAGGAAATGAAAATAAAACTGAGGTAATTGGAAATATTATTTTAGAAATTATTAAATAGAGGAGATGAATGATATGCATGTAAAAGTTATTCTCACAAATGAATCTGGTCAATGGTTATGGATAGTGCAGGATCTTGAGACAAAAGAATTATTAAAAGAATTTATTACTTATCCAGAGGCAGAAAAATATTGTAATGACAATGGATATGAGATTACACTTTTAGGTAAGAAAACTAAGAATATTAAATGTAAAAATAAAATTTATTAAAGTTGTTGACTTATGAATTAATGGTATGGTAGAATAGGGTAAGAATAAATTTTGAGAGGTGGAATTATCAATGAAGAAAATTCGATTAATCAGAACTACGATCATTGAATATGTACCTGTTCCAGATTATTATCCAATTGGATCTACTATTGAACAAATGGCAGAGATTGATGTCAATCAAGAAGACAGAGAATTATTATTTAGTGAAACTAGTGATGTTATTTGTAAATCTGATGAAGTTACTTATGAAATTTTAGAAGTAGAAGGAGAATAAAAATGGATTCTAATGAAGAATATTATAAGTTCCTTGATAATCTACGAGAAAGTTGTGTAACTAATATGTTTGGAGCAACACCTTATTTAGTAAAAGCATTTTCTGAATTATCAGAGGTTGAAGCAAGGGAGATATTAGGGAGTTGGATGAGAACATTTTCTGAAGGCATCCAGAATAATCCTTCGAAAGACGAAATTCAAAGGAGAGGAGGAGGGAATTTTGGACGATTTAGATAAAAAACAAAAATGGATACTTGAATGGATGCATAATAATGAAGATACAGTTAATATTTACAATCAAAAGTTTGTAGATGATTATATTAAAGAATTCAATCCTAAACACGCAGTACAGCCATATGGAGCATCCTCCTGTCCAGAATTAGGAAGAAAATTATCAGATTTGTATAAAAAGTATTATCTACTTAGAGGGAAGATTGGATTGTCCGAAATGTATGTTGGGTTTGCAAAATGGGTTTACGTTTATGAATTACCATGAAAATTAAGATTGATGGGAAATTAGAAAGGAAGTGTCCATAGTGAAAATTGGAGATAAGGTTTATTTAAAACCAATAAACAATAGAGCAAGATATGGTAACGAAGCAATAGAAGAATATATTATTAAGAAAATAGGTAGAAAATATTTTGAAGTTTGGGATGGAATATATGAATTTTCATCTACAAAATTTCATCTTGAGAATGATCACAGACAAGTTACAGATTATTCTCCTGATTGGGAATTATATTTCTCAAAACAAGAAATTTTAGATAAGAATGAATGTGATCAAATAACAAAAGAAATCAGAGATAAATTCACAGGTTGGGGTAAGGTAAATCTAACCTTAGAACAACTAAGAAGTGTTAAGCAAATTATTGATGGCAAATGAAATTATTCTTTCGAGTGGATTGATAAGGAGGTAATTATGAGTAATATTTATAGCATAATTCCATTACTTATTATCGGTAGAATTATTTGTATGTCTCCTAAACATCATAAATTTGGTTTGAAATTTCTAAAGTATAGCATAATTGTATATATGCTTTTCAATTCTGCACCTATCATTTACTCATATTTTGATAAGATTATTAAATAGCTTCAAAGTGTGGTTTTATTTCATTTAATTTGGAAGGAGGAAATTCTATGAAAAGTTCTCAATTTGTATTAAAACTGAAAGGAACTCAAGCATATTTAAAATCAATTCAAGATGATGGTATATGGTTTACTACATGGGATATTAATTCGGCTTTAATATGGGAGTGTAATTCAGACATAGATGAATTAAAAATTGATGAAGATAAGTATGAAATAGTTGAAATTTAGGATGGAAAGTAATTTTAATTGTTTGGAGGGAATTATATAATATCAACAACTTTATTTGATAAAGAAAATCAAGAAATATTTGAGAGTAGTATAATTGAATATTACGATGAAAATTATCATTCTGAACCAAGATATTATAGAGTTAAATTTGGTCATGGTACTTATGATTCAGGATATTATAATTTTATAGGTTTTTATTTAGTACAATGTAATCAAGATGGAAGTAAATATAATGACTATTCTTATACAGATGGAACTGCTAATATATTATTTGACAAAGAACATATAAGAATTATAACTTAAATATCTAGTTTCGTGTGGAATTAATGATAGAAAGTGAGGAAATATAATGAGAGATTTTTTAACAAAATTAACGGATGAAGAATTAGTGAAGTTATGTAATGATATATGGGATTATCAAAAAGGAAATGGAGACGTAAATAAAGAATCATTTTTGTATAAACTATTTTTAGAAAATAAGGAAACGTATTCTTATGGAGGTCTAAGAACATTAGAAGATGAAATTCTTAGTATTGCTCATGATAAATTTAAAAAGATTGTAAAAGTATTAATGTGTGATAAACCATCTTGGTATATAAGTAAATGAAACGAGGATTTTATTCTAATAAGAAGGATGTGTTGATAATATGATGATTAATGGAATTGAAATTTACACAATTACTAATCCTGCCTATGAACAGTACGTTAAAGAAGCAAAGAATGATAAAGATATTCCAAGGGATGTATTGGAAGTTAAATTAACTGTAATGGCTCTTAATGCTCACGAAAAGAATCTAGTGTTAAGAGATAAATATTTGTATAGATTTGGTGACTTCACAATGATAATTAATGAATTCACAAAAAGAATTGAGGTAATTGGATGGCGATTCGATGGTCATCAAAGCAAAGGGATAGATGGGGTTTCTGCTAAGAAATTGAGGGATAGTTATAAGGCTTTTGGATTGAATAATAAGGGGACGAGGTTTAAAGTAGAATGATGTTGTTCCTAAAATAGTTTAATCTAAAGAATTGAAAGGATGTTTTTTAATTGACAACAAGACTTAAAGGGTTAACTGTAGTATTAGACTATGATATTAGAGAAGATGATGCACAACTAATTATTGATGCAATAAGTATGATCAAAGGAGTTTTAATGGTTAAACCTATAGAATGTGAAACTAATGATTGGATGATTGAGTCAAAAGTTAAAATGGAATTGCGTTCAAAGATACTTGATATACTTAAACCTTAATGGCATCAACCTTTTTTAGATGGGAAATGAAAGGAGGGAATAAGAAATGGGAAAATTAACATTAGCTGAATTCGAAGCAATAGACAGAATTAAAATTGATGCCTTAATATCTTTACTTATCAATGAAGACATTATTGATAAAAGTGAATTATCAAGACTTATGAAAAATAGTATTAATAACCTTGTTGATTGCAGTAGCAAAGAAAACATCAAAGCAGAAATTAGTATATTTTTAATGAATTTATAAAATATAGGAGGAATTAATAAATGAAAAAAGAAAAAGAAGGAAGTTTTCTATGGGTTATGCAACAAGTCGCTAAATATGAGACTGCTTTAGCAAGTTGTGCTATTGAAGGAAATGAATTTGGAAGAAAACATTTGAATGCCGTTAAAGGTATGGATTTAGTTGAAAAGTATAAGTATTTGAAGCAGGTTTTTGATATGCTTGAAGAGAAATATAGTTGATTTTTTTTGGTAAATTAATGCTTGACATATTGTAAGGAATGTATGAGAGGAGCTTATGTTATAAATGGAAGAAATTAAAGAAATACAATCAATTTTTATTGCGAAAGATGGAAAGAAATTTAAAAGTAAGATTGCTTGTCAAAATTATGAGGATAAATTAGATAGAACTGAGTATAAAAACAAAATTAAAACAATGGATCTGGATGAATTAAATATTCAAATGGTAAACTTTTTAGGTGAGAAAAACAAACAATATGCTAATGATTTAAATGATGCTTTTGAGATTGCAGAAAAAAGAGGTTTATTTAGCGGAGAAGAGTATTATTTATACAAAGATTATACTAATAACTGGTGTATCGGGCATATGGAATGGGAGTCAATACAAGATGATATTGTAGCTGATACAATTCCAGAAGCAATTTGTAAGTTTTTATTATTACAATTTCATGAATTGCTTTGATATAAATAACTTATGTGGAATGAGAGGAGTAAAAAATAATGTTATGTATAAGAAATGAAACTTGTCATAAAGATGAATTATTCTGCTGTTACTCATGCGAAGTGATATGTGCAACAAAAAATGATTGCAATGATGAAGAGTGTATAAATAACCCAAACAACATTCTAAAGAAAAAGAGCAAGATATTAAACAAAAAGAAGACATTAAATGGTTATTGGCAGAATTGTTGAAAGCAGGTAGATATGCAGAGGTAGATTTTGAAAAGATTACTGAGGTTGCAAAACGTAATGGATATACAATTGATGATGATTTAGATTTGGAAGAAATATAAAAGGAGGTAAATAATGTTTAAGAAATTTAACCATAATTTTAATCATAGCCCTGTTGGAGCAATATGGGGTTTCTCATTAGTAGCATTTATATGTTGTTTATTCGTATATTTGATTAAAGTAGAAGGTGTTATGGATAAAAATGAAATGATTATGGCTACTTTGTGGTGTGTAACAATAGCAAATTTCATTACTTCTACCTATATATTATTTACTGGTGAAATTAAACAAGTAAATGTCAATTATGTGTGTCCAACTGCTAGAAAACATATGAGTGAACAAGAAATAGAGGAAATTGAGAAGGTGAATTTTAATGAATCTTAGAAAATTATGCAAAGATAGCAATATAACTTGCTTAACTTGTTCACAATCATATAAAAATTACAAGTCAGAATCAGAAGATATATGGGATTTATATTGTCATGGTCATTTCATTTGGCAAGATCATGTTTGTTTAAATTGGATAAGTAAAGATAAAGAGAATTATGATGATGATTACATATCAGATGAATTTATATGTGAAATAACTTATCCACATATAAGAATTGATTTATCTATTTCTGAACTTGAAAGAATTAATAATAGTGGTATTGTTCAAACTCAATATCCTTGGTTAACTATTGGGAGTAATTAAAAATCAAATTTCATTGTAGAATAAGGAGGAAAATAAATTGAGAATACTTACATTGTTTCGAGGAGCACCTGCGAGTGGAAAATCTACCTTTATCAAAGATAATAATATAGAGCAATATGCTTTAAGTGCAGATAATATTAGACTACTTTTACAATCTCCTATCATGACTTCAGAAGGTAAATATGGGGTTAGTCAAAAGAATGATAAAAAGGTATGGGAATTATTATTTGATATTCTAGAACAAAGAATGATCCGTGGAGAATTTGTAGTAGTGGATGCAACTAATTCTAAAACAGTTGAATTAAATAGATATAAAAGTATGGCTGAAACTTATAGATACAGAATTATCTGTGTTGATATGACAGATATTCCTATTGAAGTTTGTAAAGAAAGAAACCAAAATAGAAAACCTGATTATAAAATTATCCCCGATTTTGTGATTGATAATATGTATGCAAGATTTGAATCTCAAAAGATTCCTAGTGGAGTTAAAACTATTAAACCAGAAGAATTTTGGGATACAATTACATATTCTCATTTAGATTTTTCTAAGTATAAAAAGATTCATCATATTGGAGATTTACATGGATGTAACACAGTTTTGCAAGAATATTTACAGAGTGAATTAAAAGAAAATGAATTATATATCTTTGTTGGAGATTATGTTGACAGAGGAATTGAAAATGCAGAATTGCTTAATTTCTTATTTACTATTATGGATAAACCTAATGTGATATTTTTACAAGGAAACCATGAACGTCACATATTTGATTATGCCAATGACATTCCTACTAAGAGTAAGGAATTTGAACAAGTTACTAAGAAAGAACTCAATAAGATTCAAATAGATAAAAAGAAACTCAGAATACTCTATAGAAAATTAAGACAATTAGTTTATTATACATACAATGGCAAAGTAGTAGTTGTAACTCATGGTGGTGTAAGTGCAATGCCTGATAGATTTGAGTTCTTAGCCACAGAACAGTTGATTAAAGGGGTTGGAGAGTATAAGGATATGGAAGTGGTTAATGCTCAATTTTTAAACTCTACGCCGGATAATCATTATCAAATTCATGGTCATAGAAATGTTTCAGGTGCTTCAATTCAAGTTAATGAAAGATGCTACTGCCTAGAAGGAAGAGTCGAATTTGGAGGATATTTAAGGGTTGTAACATTAGACAGCAAAGGATTTGAGACTATTGAGGTTAAAAATAATGTCTTTAGAGCAATTGAAGAAGAGATTAAACCTGTTCAATCTGAAGAAGTTATTGTTTCTAACATGGAATTAATTCAAAAATTGCGTGAGAATCGTTATATTAGAGAATCTAAGTTTGGTCATATATCTTCATTTAATTTTACTAAAGACGCTTTCTATAAGAAGATTTGGGATGATCAAACTATGAGGGCAAGAGGACTATTCTTTAATGTTGAAAACGGAGAAATAATTGCCAAAAGTTTTCTAAAATTCTTTAATATCAATGAGCGAGAGAATACTAAACTAGACAATCTTAAAAATGTATTCCAGTTCCCAGTGACAGCTTGGGTAAAATATAATGGATTCTTAGGGTTAGTAGGTTATGATTCAGCGAGGGATACATTACTAATTAGTTCAAAATCAAATCCTAATAGTGAATTTGCAGGATATTTTAAGGATATATTTAATCATACTCTTGATGAAAATCAGCAATTAGAAATTAAAAAATATATCAAAGAGCAAAAATCTACTTTAGTATTTGAAGTTATTGACTCTACGAATGACCCTCATATGATTAAATATAATTTTCCTCATTTAGTGTTATTGGAAATTGTAGAAAATAATATTAATGAGCATAAGGTAAAATCATATGAAGAATTGCAATTATTTTCTAACAAATATAATATTCCATTAAAAGTAAAAGCAAAAGTTTTAGATAATTGGAGAGAGTTTTATCAATGGTATGAAGAAGTAACCGCAGACGATTACAAGTATAATAATCAATATATTGAAGGTTTTGTTTTAGAAGATAGTGTTGGATTTATGACAAAGGTTAAATTACAATATTATGGTTTTTGGAAACATATGAGAAGTGTTAAAGATGATGTTAGCAAGAATGGATACACCAAGTATACTAGTTCTTTGACTACTCCTTTAGCCAATGAATTTTATGGATGGTTAAGACAACAAACTAGGGAAGTATTAAGAAAAGATATTATTACGCTTAGAGAGATGTTTTATGGCGAGAAAGAGTAATGGTTTGGAATGTAAAATAAACTGTACTGGAAAGGAGAATGGTTTTGGAATGTCCCTATTGTGGTTATGAATTAAAATGCACAGATTACTATGGTAAGCGTCAAGTAGCAGAACATTATTGGCCATACCCTCAGTCTTGGATAGAGAAAGAAGGTGATATTTTCAAATGTGATAATGAAGAATGCGAAATGTATCAAGAAAGTTTTTATACTGATTCAAGAGATGAATTACATGAAGGTTATCCATGTTGAATATATCCGTTAAATGAGTTAATTGATTTGTAAAAGGGGATAATACTTTGAAAGTTAAAGAAATGTTTAATATTGATAAAGATGAGATCAAAGAAATATTAACGGAATATTTATCTAAAAAGGGATTTAATAATATTACAAGTCTAAAAATTACTGTTGGAAATAATTCCCATGATCTTATTAGTGGTTGTGGTTATATAGGTATGCATATAGATGTTGAAAATACCAAAGATATCAATTGAATGAACATATTCGAAGGATAATGGAGTGATTTTATGCAAATGATTCATGGATTACAAACTATGGAATTTAAAGAATATAATGAATTAATTGAAAAGGTAAGAAATAAGGGACGTAAAGATTTTGCTATGGAATTGGAAGAAATAATTAAAAAGTATCATCATCCATTAACTTTATGGGATACAGAGAGTTTATTAGATGATTTATGCGACAAGATTAGAAAGGAGAGTAATAAAAATGATAAATGATGATCCATGTCCCTACTGTCAAAGTCTTGATGTAAATATTGAAGATGTAATTTGGGTGTCGTTTAATAATGAAGGCGAAGGAATTACAGAAATAAGGCATTATTGTCAGACTTGTAAAAATTCATATCCAGTTATGATAACTTTTGATTATAAAGTTACTAAAAGAGAATATGGGAGATAAATAAATTAGAAAGGAGAGTGATAAAAATGAAACCAATATTCCAATGTGAATTTTGTACCATGTTACTCCCAAAAGAAGAAATGGAAATCCATGAGAAAGTTTGTGATTATAATGTAATAAATAAAACTTGTTTGACTTGTAAGAATGCTAGGATGCGAGATGGGAGATTACAATATTGCAGAGTTGGAGAACAAATGAATGTGCAACATGGGTTTATGATTAAGATTTATCCAGTTGTTGGTTGTGACAAGTGGGAATTTGGGATTCCAAATGATATTAAAGGGATTTGAGGTGGATTGTTTTGGAGGGTTGGAAGGTGGTGATTGAAATGTAGAAATAAAAGTTTTTAGTTAGGTATAGGACAAAATGAAATTGTCTATAATATAATCACAAGGAAATAAAAAGGAGTGTGATTATATTATGCAAAGAGGAGAGATATACTTAGCTACAGTTAAAAATAATATTGGAGGATCAGTGCAAACAATTTGTCAAAGACCAATGATAATTATTTCAAACCATATGAGTTTGTTACATTCACCTGTTATTCACGCAATTCCGCTATCTAGTAAGGTTTTTAAGAAGTGGATACCCACGCACGTTTCTGTGCCAATGGCTAGTAGTGGGCTATTGAAAGATTCTGTTGCACTTTGCGAACAGGTGATGCTTCTTCCGAAAGAGGTTTTTAGCAAAAAAATAGGAGTATGCAGTAATTTTGTTATAAATAAATTGGAAGAGGGTTTGATGGTACAGTTTGGATTGTTTAACCATAATCAAAATTCAAAAAATAATGTTGCGTATGCAAATTAAGAAGGAGAGATATATTAATAAATGGATTTCATAGTCTATTTAACTAGAGGAACCTTAAACATATTTAACATCAATGTAAATACAATTAATGAGGTATTTAATAACGAGCATTATTCAAAAATCAACAATTTAATAAAAACACATAGAAAAAAAGAAATACAAACTAATGCAGAACATGTTTTTCAGTTAGTAGAAAATGGAATTACTCTTGCTTATAGTGAGATACTTAAATATATAATTGTTTTATTTATAGCAAAATGTTTGTGTTTAAGTATTTCACTTCCAGTATTCTTTGTCATGACTATTTTCACTATTCTTAGAGCTTCCGCAGGAGGGGTACATTTATCTACCTTTAATAAATGTTTTGGGGCAATGATAATATGTTTTCTTTCTTTAGGATGGATAGTAACTCAAATACATATAAACTATTTACATTTAATAATTGGATATATAATAAGTATATATTTAGCTTATAAATATGCTCCTCAAGAAAGAGAAGATAAATCAGATAAAGATTGTGATAATGGTAATATAAAGAAGTATAGAAGTATATTGTTTGTTACAGTTTGTTGTTTTTTAAGTATTGTGCTTTTAAATTCACATCAAATAGTTAGTATAAGTGTCTTTTTTGGAGTATTGCTCGAAACATTCACAATCACACCTATTGGCACTAGACTTTTTAAATGGATTGATGGAGGAAATATATGATAGAAGTAGTATTTCTTAGTTGCCTATTTGCAAAATTTAAAGGATATAAATGGTCTGAGATATTTAAAATTTTTAAGCATTGGAGTGCTTACCCAATTATATTAACTTGTGTGTTGAACATATATATTGTGTATTTGATGATTCACGGAGAATATTGGTTTTTACAATATAGTAGACATATAAAAGATGTTACACTTCTATTTTACATATTGTTAATTATTAAATATAAATTAATTAATATTTCTGTATTTAAAAATATTAACATAAAAAAGAATGGACAATTAATTACTTCGCTTACCTCTCCAGTTATAATAGGTGCATTATGTGCTACCGTAGGATCTAAATTAAATAAATTAGCTATGTTTTATAATAATGGTAAAATGCCAGTATTCCCAAGCAATAGTATTAGTATTGGGTTTTCAAAGATTGATATGTTTGAAAAAGCGTCAGTATTTAATGATTTTCATATATTGGGTAACTATACAACAAAATTAATATTTTTAACCGATACTTGGGATATTTTTTATGTAATAATGAGTCCTGGAGATATATTGATAAAGTTGTTTGCAGGAATGGTTTTATATTATTCTTATAAACAATGTAAAGTCTTACTATAAATATAAAAATAATGTTTGACAATTAGACAAATATGTATTATACTTAATATATAAGGTAAAGGAGGAAATACATATGAAAGATTTAATTAATATCATTACATGCTTCTTTTTTCTAGCGGTTCCAGATTTCATATGAATTTCAATGTTACTAATAAAATTTATGGGCAAAGGAGAATTATTGGATGTTTATAGATTAAAAGAAAATATCAAATGGTATATAATTTTGATTATACCACCTTCCCTACTAGTAAGTGTTTTAATTTATGGATTTAAATTTCAAAGAAATATTTCTTCAATAATAAGTTTAATTTTACTATACTTTATATCTATCTATGTATTCGAAAAGACAAAGGTGGAAGAAGTAAAACATTTAAGAATAAAAATTCTTATAAGATTTATTCCCTTATATATAAGTCTAATAGCAATTGATTTATTAACTACTCCATTTTTGCTTTATTTCTTGCATTTAACTATTCAAAAAATTTATAGCACTGTATACTTAACAATAATTTATTCACTTGCAGCAAAGATTATAGAATTTTTAATTATGACATTTATACTTACATATAAACAAAGAAAGTTTCAAATTAATTTAATAGAATATATTTATAAGAATACATTTTTTAGAAGATTTGTTACGACTGCTATGATATTGTTATTAATATTTGAAATATGTGTACTCAAATTAATACTATACAATAATTTTTTAAATATATTAAAATCATTAACTGGACAAATAATTCTCGTAATAAGTTGTACTTATTTAATACCATCTCTTGTAATAATAGGTTTATATTTAATAATTAATCACTGTATTTCTCTTCTAAATAGTGTGAAGCAGACTTCTAATCTACCTTCTAATGAAGATGATATGTCTGTTTAGCAAATAATTATTAAAGTAAGGAGGTGAAAAATATGAAAAACAAAGTATTAGCAAGTGGTTTAGTAATTATTGCTTCTATTGCTGTATATGCAGCGACCATGCCTTGTCTAGCAGTATTCCATCAACCAAAAACCCCTAGTTGTGTAGCGTAATACATACTTAATTAGGTAAAAGGAGGGAGTAGTAATACTCCCTCCTTTATATTTATAAATAATATTTTATAAATAGTATTGACATATTATTCATTGTAGTATAGTATAATAGATGTAAGTAAGAAATTACGAAATATTATATTTTACTAAATTAAGAAAGGCGGATGATTAATATGTTTTTTAATACAAAAAAGAAGATCGAGGTAGTCAAATCAACGGAGGTAAATAATTTTAAAGAACTTGCAATACTAACGAAAAGAGCCATCGGAAATAACACTGTTCCAGAATTTGTCGGTCGATGTGGAATCCCTAATTATCTTAAAAATGTTCTTAACATTATAAACGAGAAAATAATTACATACCCTGAACTTTGGCTTCTTCAAAAAATTTCTAATGGATCGGAACTTCGAGTATCTTTTGACGAATTAAGAATTGCATGTGGTTATAATTTGAACGATGGAGATATCAATTTAAAAGATATAAAACCATTCTGGGGAGGAATCTATTGGTGCGATTTTCATAATTATTTCGATAGTGTCACTGGTGGCATACATCCTGCGGTAATCACGCAAAATAATATAGGAAATGACAGAGCCACGATCACTTGGGCTGTACCTTTGACTAGTAAAATAAGTAAGAACTTTCAACCTACTCATATAAAAATTCCTAAAGATTGTGGATTGGAGAAAGATTCTGAAATTATCATAGAGCAAATGAGAGTTATCACGAAACGCGATCTATTAATTGATGGGCATATTAATTTTATTTGTGAATGCCCAGAACACATCATGCGCCAAGTGTCTATTGGCATTATGAAACAGGCTGGCATGGTTCATACTAAAGCCAAGGAATCTACCGTAAGCAGATTTTTAGATAAACTCAATGAGTATGTAAATAAAGAAGAAGAGAGTCGTATTCGTCATATCAGAAATAATAACTTTAATACATCTGTGCCACAACAACAAGTAGCATATTAGTATGAAAATAATTAGATGGTCATTATACTACTCATAAATATTAAATGAACTTAATAATGACCATCTCTACACGCTAAAAATAAAATAAAAAGGAGCGAACACCAATATGCAATCCATAACAAATGCCATTCTAAACACCATATTCGTTGGTCTCCCTGAACAAATGTTCATTGTAATCATCGCATTATCACTTCTAAAAATTAATGATCTATTAGATATTCTAATGTGGAAACGTAGTCTAACATGGATTATGCTCACAGCATTACCCGTAGCAATA
>Ga0209727_1000768_pt1 | contig 32231 bp, 31 predicted proteins | sample RifGroC1_FD_183995 | JGI IMG/M metagenome (GOLD analysis project Ga0209727, IMG submission 183995) | Groundwater microbial communities from Rifle, Colorado, USA - Groundwater C1 (SPAdes) (version 2) | ecosystem: Environmental > Aquatic > Deep subsurface > Groundwater | place: Rifle, Colorado...
TGATTCGAGTAGGTCAATGTTTGCTTTGATGCGAAGGAGACCGGTTTCAAAAAGTTTTTTGTTTGGGTTGATACCTATTTTTTTGAAAATATTTTCAGGTGAATCCGAAGCACCAGCTGAAAGAAACTTGATTACATCCTTTATTTTTGTCTTATCTTTTTTGTAGTTTTCATACAAAGTATCAGAGATAAGCTGTCCAAAAGCGTAGGAATAAACATAAAAGAAATTGCGAATATGTGACCAAGTGACAAAAAAGTAGCCATCTTCAGGTTTCAAATCAAAAATCGGCCCCAAATATGATTTCATATGTTTGTTTAAAAGTTCGGCAATTTTATCTTTTGATAAAAACCCTTCTTTTCTGATAGTAAGATGTAATTCGTTTTCAAAATTAAAACAAGCTATTTGGCGGAAAATGGTTGAAATGTCATCACTAATTTTATCGTGGAGCAGAATCATTCTTTCTTTAACGGAAATATTTTTTAATGCTTCTTCAAAAACTAAATTTTCAAAAAAAGTGCTAGCGACTTCGGCGGTGGCGATGGTATGACCTTCATAAATCGGTCTTTGGGTTTTAGAATATTTGGCATGAATACCATGACCCATTTCGTGAGCTAAGGTGGTCATGGAACGAAAATCATCAACATGGTTTAGAAGAATGTATGTGGGCAGATTGGTACCACTAGAGCAAAAAGCGCCACCATGCTTACCTTTTTTTGGAAAGACGTCAACTAATCCTTTTGTAAACATTTCTTCTACATAATTTCCAAAATCAGGGTGTGCTTCGTTAAAAGATTTTATCACCTTTTTTGTGCCTTCTTCAAATGTGATTTTGGTTTCTGTTTTGCCAACCTTAGCACTTCGATCAGCATATGATAGATTTTTTTCGTCCAGCATTTCAGCTTTTATTTTGTAAAAACGATGAGCCAAACTAAAATTTTTTGTGACAGCTTCAACCAAATCTTTTATTGTTTTTAGATCATTCTCATAACCTTTTACTGTCGCTTCATAAGGTACTTTAAAACCTCGCAACTTGTCGTTTATTTTCTTGTTTGTAACAATAGCGTTTATTTCACTTTCTGAAAAATCACTAATATTTTCTAAAACTTTCATTATTTCTTTATGTAGTTTACGTCTCTCTTTTGTTTTTAAATCTGATATTTTAGCGAAAGCTTCAGCGATTGGTAATTGACCACCATTAAACTTGATCATCTGTTTGCTTAAAAGTTTGGAAAATCCCGAAGTCCACATACTGTGAGCGGGGGTGCTTTTAAGATTCATTATTTTTTCTTCTGGTTCTGAAAGATTGTATTTGGCATTTTCAAAAAGTTTTTTAAGAAAATATTTGAAGGGCTCTAACTCTTTGCTTTTCAAAAATTTAGTTTGCAAATCTTTTGGAATTTTGCCAATTTCTAAAAAGAAAAATTCAAGTTCATTTGTGAGGTCAGCATAAAAATCAGAAAGCTTGGCAATTTCGGCGTGAGCCATATTGTCTTCAGCATTTAATGAAATTCGATGTGAATAATATGCACTAGGTCTTTCGCTTGCAGGATTGTTTGATAAATTTTCGTATTCCTCTATTACTTTAGCTAGTGCTTTAGAAGATTTCAGGTGAGCTTTGTCCTTTCTATATTTTTTGGCAAAAGTTAAATAAAGTTTTTTTATAGTAGCCAAATCTTTGGTTACCTGTTTTTTGATGTCTCCTTTATATATGTGCCCCAAATCCCATTCAGTTTTGTATTTCATATCAAGATATTATCTTAACTTCACTGAAAATTCAACTTCATTCACAAGATGCTCTCATTTACAATATAACACTTAACGCGATCGGGTTAAGTGTTATATTTATAATTTTTTCAAAAGCTCAAAATCTTTTTTTAGCATGTTTTTGGTGTGAGAATTATAGACAGCAACAGCTGGATGATAGAGAATGATTATTTTCACTTTACCATAAGGAAGAGTAGTTTCGAAAACTTGACCGTGGAGTTTACTGATGGGCTCTAACTTTGACTCAAGCCCAAATTTTCTCATTATATATTCCATTGAATATCTGCCTAAACCAACGATGATTTTTGGTTCTATTATTTCAATCTGCCTATCCAAAAATGGTCCGTATATTTTTATTTCTTCTGGTGATGGGTCTCTGTTTAGAGGAGGGCGGTCTTTGACTATATTGGTGATGTAGACTTTTTCGCGATCCATACCGATATACGCTAGTAGCTCATCTAAAATTTTGCCCGAAGCGCCACAAAAAGGAAAACCAGTTTGAGCTTCATTTTTGCCTGGAGCTTCTCCAATAAACATTACTTTAGCGTCGTGACTCCCCTGTCCTATAACTGGTAAATTTTTGTTTTCAATCCGATATTTATATAAAGGAGATTTTTTTAACGCCACCACTTCATCCTTTATCGCTCGCATTAATTCTTTTTTGTCTTTTTTTATTTTTTTAAGCATTATTAACTTTGTTTATATAAGTGCAATATTCGCAAGTTGGAGAAGCTTTGGGGATTTCGTTTGTGTCTAAACATTTTTTCATATTCATCAAAGTTTTTTCAATCCAATCTGCTTTGCCCTCGTAAGGAATTAGTTTTATATCAAACTCTAGTTTGCCGTCAAAGGCTTCCCTATCTCTTTTGCCATTGGCATAAACAAAATATCCAGTGTCGCTGACTTTAAATCCATTTTGCCTCAAGAGCCACTGATAAACTTCCATCTGCCTTTTATAACCATCTTGCCACTCTGCATCTAGGTTTACTTCTTCATTTTTACTTGTTGCTTTGTAGTCAACTACCATAAGAGTATTATTTTTATCAACCCAAATATCATCAACAGCACCAAATACCACAAAATTTGTCGGCTCATAAAAAGTTTCTACGCCAGTAAAATTTTCTCGCCAAATGTCCATCTTTTCGTGTTGGAAAGGCATTGCGTCAATACCATAAGAGTCCATCAAGGGGTGCGGAGTTTTTTGGTTGCGGTGAATGTCAAATTCTTTTTTGAGCAAAGTATCAACGGCACTGTTTAGATTAAAAGGAAAACCTTGGGGACGGGAGACACCAATGCGTCGGTCCAAATAAAAACATCGCGGGCATTCTATAAATAAATCTATTTTACTTCGACTCACTTTGAAAGCTTCTTTTGACTTAGGATCATAAAGTTTTTTTCTATACCAGGTCATTTTATTTTTGGATTAAATCTATCTCTTTCATCATTTTTTCAATTTTTTCATTAGAGAGACCAGTTTGTTTTAAAATATCTGGATTGTCTTTGGCTTGTTTGCAAAGAACTATACCCGCTTCCATCAAAAGTTTTTCGTCACTTTGAGTAATACTGTTGAGACAAGTTATTGGGTGTAAATGTGCTTCTTCTACCATATCTTGGAGATTGCCTTTTTCTGGATAATTCCAACCAATTAATTTCATATTTCGGCATTTAGCATATTTGATAGCTGATTCAGAAAATTTGGTGTTAGTGATGAGCCATCCTTCGTCCAATCTTCTTTTGTTTGGACCAAAATTTTCAAATTCTTGATTGGCTAAATCATCCCATCTGGATTTGATATAAAGAGCTACTTTGAGGTCGGATTTTACACCGTATTCGTTGTGGAATTTTGCTTCTATCATAATGAGTTTATCTTTATTCCAAGCCGTAATGTCTATTTCATGTTCGGCGCATTCTCCTTGAGCGATAAAATCAGTGGTGGTTTCAAAACCTTTTGTTCGAAATATTTCGGCTATGAAATTTTCAAACGGAAAGCCAGTGGGACCGAGCTCCATGATGGCTCTACGTAATGAATATCTGACAGCAGCTGGTCGCTCTTCATCTTCTAATAGTTTAAAAGCATGATGATAAATCTCTCTGGTAGTATCACCTTCTTTTAATTCGCTTTCTATTTGAGCTACTATTTTTTCAGCTATTTCTCTACTAGCTTGAGCTCGCATTAAAGAAGAGAGTAATTTTTGAGAATTAAACTCTTCTCGTTCACCTGTCGCTTTGATTATATATTTATTATTCATTATTCTATTATACCTCCTCCTAGGCAAATTTCATTATTGTATAAAACTAAAGATTGACCCGGTGAGACACTCGTTTTAGGTTTAGTAAAAGTAATCTGCAATAAGGGTTCCCCTTGTTGTTTGGATTTTTGTGGTGTAATTTGACATTTTATTTTTTCTTGACGGTATCTAATCCGGCAAAGTATTTTCTTGCTTGGAATTTCCCCAATGATATTAACATATTTTAAGTACAAGGACTCTCCTTGTATTGAGTTGGGTTGTGGAGTAATTTTTGGAGCAACTGTAATGGTATTTTTTTTAATATTTTTAGAAACCACATATAAAGGACTATCATCGGTAGTCTTTTTTGTGATGGTAAAACCATGACGCTCGCCGATAGTGAAAAATAAAGCCCCTTTATGATGTCCAATTACTTCTTCTTTTTCATTCCCCGCTCCACTGAAGCTATACGGGGCAAGTAAAACTTTTCCTTTTTTTGGAGTGATGTATCTGGTCAAAAATTCTTTCATATCTATTTTTCCCAAAAAACAAAGCCCTTGGCTATCCTTTTTTGTCGCTTGCGGTAAACCAAATTTTCCAGCAAGCTTTCTCACTTCATTTTTTTGTAAATCCCCTATTGGAAACAAAGTGTGCTTAAGTTGTTTTTGAGTTAAGGTCCAGAGGAAATATGATTGATCTTTGTTTTTGTCAGCCCCTTCAGAAAGTTGCCAAAAAAAGCTTCTTTCTGAAAAATCCTCGGATCCCGGCTTTGCTTCGGTCAGATTTTTCTCGAGAACTTTTTTTGGCAACTTTTTTTTCAAAACTTTCGCATAATGTCCGGTCGCAACAAAATTAGCTCCATTTTTAAGAGCGAATTTTAAAAAGTGTCCAAATTTTATTTCTTTGTTGCACATTACATCTGGGTTTGGAGTTCTCCCCTTTTTATATTCCGCAATCATATAATCTACCACTTCTTTTTTATATTCTTTTTCTAAATCAAGAGTTATGAAAGGAATATCCAAAATAGCCGCCACTTTCATAGCGCTTCTCCTGTCCTCTTTCCAAGTGCAAGGATATCCTTCTGGAGTCCATGCTTTTATAAAGACTCCAGTTACAGCATATCCCCGCTCTTTTAAAAGTGCTGCGCTAACTGCGCTATCTACTCCACCAGATAATCCAACAAATACTCGGGGCTTAGATTTAGGATTTAAGATTCTTGATTTAAGATTTTTTTGTTCTTGACTTTTCATATTTATGTATGTTATTCTAGTTTTTAGAAATTGGCAAATTGCCGGAAAGAAAAAGGAGAAATCATGATCTTGGAGCTTGAACTGCGCGGCTTTTTTGATTTTGGAGTAGAAGATGGGGGTCTTAAGATAAATGCGGGACGTTGCATCCTTTGTTACCTAAAAGAAGGGTTGAAAGATGTAAAAGGTACCGTAGATCTCATAATTTGTATGGACACATCTTTTCCAGAAGCAGTCCTTTTCCATGTGTTGAAGGGTGGTAATTTAGCCGACTCTGTTAGTTTTTATTATATCGTCGATTTTCCCCCAGATATCGATGAGGGTATCTCTCACACACGAATCGGCAGCCTCATAACCCCTCAAGAGTTTTGTGAAATAATTGTCCCGTTGGCAAAAGTCGGAGTTTGATGATTTCGACTCACAACCTAAGGCCCCGACAAAATCGGGGCCGATTCTTTTTATAATTTTTATTTCCCCCCTCCTGCACTTAGGAGAGGGGTCGGGGGTGAGGTTTTTTACCTCAAATATCTCTCCCTATTCCATTGATGCCCGTCAAAATCTTTGGCATAGTACATATTGCCAGATTTGTCGGACATAAAATATAAGTATTCGGTTTGAGTGGGAGCGATAGATGCTCTCAAAGAATCTATTCCGGGATTAGTGATAGCTGTTGGAGGTAAACCTTTGTTTACATAAGTGTTGTAAGGATGGTCTTCTTTCAAATCATCTTTGGTTAAAGTATAAGAATGTTTGCCGTTGTAATAAATAAAAGGAGCATCGACTTGAAGGGGCATACCCAATCTTATTCTGTTCCATAAAATTCCGGAGACTATCCTTTTGGCTTTCAAACTTCCATTAGCCTCATCTTCTATGATTGAAGCCATAATAACAATTTCATTTAAAGGTTTGTCAATTTTTTCTATATCTTCTTGGTATGCTTGTATTTGTCTAACAAAGTTTTCTCGCATCATCAATATTAAATCATCAACCTTGGTATTAGGTGTCAGGAAATAAGTATCAGGAAATAAGTAACCTTCATAATTGTTGTTAGACACTTCATTTATAAAATCATCTGTCTTAAAGGATGGCAACTCTTTTTTTAATATTTCTGCCATTTCAATAGAGGAGGATCCTTCTGGAAAAGTTATTTTTTGGGCAATTAAACCAAATTCTCCTTTACTGATCATTTTAGCTACCTTGAAGACACTGATTGCTTTAGGAAAATAATAATCACCAGCTACTACCTTCTTTTCTCCCCCCCAAAATATTACAAAAGTTTTAAGCCAAAAAGGAGAAAGGATTATTTTTTTTTCTTCAAAAAAATTGGCTATTTGAGAAAGATTTTCTCCCCTTTCAATACTTAAAAGTGTCTGACTTGGAAACGGTCTTGGCGATCTCCAGACTGTGATATAAAAACTAAAATAAATAAAAATGATTGCTAATATAATACCTACTATCTTTAAAGAATGTTTACCAAGGAAAGGGTGAAATCCAAAGAGTTTTAGGCGCCAAATTATAATCTTAGGATTAGAAGAAATTTTTTGACGGATTATTTCAATTTTCTCCGTTACAAATTTTTTTAATTTGATTAATTTGTTCATTAAAAATGACGGAAGATTAAATAGGAAGATTTGAAGGCGCTTTAGATTTGAGTGAAGGTACTCTTTCAAAGGTCGGAGTGCTAGCAATGGAACCTGGGAAGTGATAAATGGTAGCTAGCTCTTCTACATTTAAAACAAATGGTTTGCTGACGTGGTATTTTTTGCCTCTCCACGGTGAATAAAAATATCTACGAAGTTTATATTCTTCTAAAGCTCTTGGCATTAGTTTTTCTTTTTTGCCGAACCACTCTTGCCAAGGATAATCAAAATCAGTAAACCACCCAGCAGGTTTGAAACCGTTTAAATTAAGAGAACTATACTGTTTAACAAAACCTAATACTCCACCAATATTTGCTGGATTAAATTTGTCTTTGTCTGCTATATAAATTGCTCTAATACCACAATCAAATGGAAACTTTGAGACACTTCTTTCTAAGGCGGCTATTATGTCTGACTCACCCTTGCTTGGTATTCTAGGAAAACCCCCCTCTTCTTTGGCTACTTTTAACTTTTCTATTATTTCATCTTTTTGTTTTTTTGCTTCATCTGTCCATGAATCTTCTTTTTCACCAAATACATCAAAGAGACGTCTCTTTTTGTGAGCCCTGATAAGTATCTGGATACAAATATTATGCCCTTCGGTAATAGAGCCCAAAAACTCTATCATTGGAGTTATGGGGTCAATCTTAAATTCTTCTTTGGGGTCTTTATCAAGTCCATAATCAACATAAGTTTTGATTGGATATGGGTCAGGTTTGGTTAAGGCAAATTCTGCAGCCCAAATTTGGTTTACATTTTTATTGTAATAAAACGGTTTGGCGTAGTCTTCTACTTCATATATTTCTACTTCAGGATATTGAGAATATATTTGCGCTTCAATGTTATTTCTATGTTTTAATTGAGTCCAAATAAAAAATCTAACCTTGCCTCCAAGAGAAACAATTTCCAAAGAAAACCAAGATCTAGTCTTTCCTTTCCATATTCTATCTATCCAAGTGCCTTCACCTCCACCTTGATGAAAAGCACCTAACACCACTTCCATCGCAAGTGGAGATTTGGTGATTTCTCTTGGGAGTTTTATTTCTAATAAGACAAAATTTGGTTTGACTGTATCTGATCCAAGCTCTAAAAGCTGATACTATAAAAGCAGCTGGCAACCAAATGGGTAACAAAGCATAAATATATTTAAATGCCAATGAAAAACCGCTCCAAATTTCAGGTGGTATAAAACCTAATTGCATACCATAAATTATAGCACAGAGATTTTAGAGTGTTGTGTATAGTCCTTGTTTATTTTTTTTGAAATACTTTGGATTTTGAAGATTGACCATAACTGTATTTGCTTTTACATATCTTTCTTTCATTACTTTTTCCAAGATTTTTTCTTTATTTAAAGGACCATTTTTTTTGATAATTTCTAAGATGACATCTCTAACGATACCGGTAGAATAACCCCATTCTTTGAGAGCATAAAGTCCCCGACCCACCAAAACGAAACGCGGGTCTTTGATTATTTCATTATGAGTAGTCGCTACGTGAGCTTTTTTGTTGAAGACTTCACTTATAAGTTTGGCTACTTCACGAAAATGAATTGGTGAACCATGTTTACGAAGAATAAGGTAAGCATAATCGCGCACTCCTTTTGTCTTTATGTTTGAAGATTTGGTTTTACCCCATTCGCCGAGAGGATTTTTAGAAATATTTTTAGAAATAGAAAGCCAACGGGTTAATATCTCATCTTGTTTATATTCATCGGAAACTTCCTTAAGGTGTTCTAAGAAAGAAGAAATAATTTCTGATTCAGGGATGATGTCGTCATCTCCTAATTTAGAGTAAAGCTTTTTGATTGCATCGTGTATTTTGTCAGATAAATTACCATCAACATGCCAACGATGTTTGAATTCTATATCTTCTTTTATTTTATTAAAATCATCACCAACAACTAAAAGGAAATGAATATATTTTCTAGTCAAAATATCTTTCCCTAAATGGTTTAATAGATCATCTTCAGAAATGACACCACCCATTTTATTTATAGTGTTTTTTAATTCATCAAAAACATTGCTTTCTTTTTCGTAAGTGTCAGCTTTACGTATATGATTTATTGCATAGTTTTCTATCTGTCTCACTCTTTCTCTAGTGATGCCGTATTTTTTGCCTATAGCTTCGAGGGTCATTTCTTTCCCTTCTGGATTAAAACCAAATCTACCCACTATGACATCTTGAGCTCTATCGGGCAGAGAACTTAAAAGTCGTTTAACAACTTGCTTCGGATTAAATGACAAAGCAAAAGTTTTGTTTTTGATAATTTCTTTTTTCATAAATTTATTAAATTATTGCACCATAAAATATTATACAATATTTGATACTATTTATAATATCATAGCACGTATTTTTGTCAATTTTTTTAAAACCTTTATTTTAAAAGGTTAAATAACAAAGTTTATAATCCTGTCGGGCACGAAAATCACCTTTTTCGCTTTTTTATCAGCAAGCCATTTCTGGATTTCAGATAGATTCAACGCTTTTTCTTTAACTGTTTCTTCAGAAGCTCCAGTTTTTATTTCAAGTTGTCCGCGAACTTTACCGTTTATTTGAATGGTAATAAGGGTGTTTTCTTCTTTTATTTTTGATTCATCAAACTTTGGCCATTCTTCCAAATGAATAGAAGTTTTATGTCCAAACCCATGCCAAATTTCCTCTGTCATATGTGGTGCAAAAGGTGCCAGTAATTTCAAAAATGTGTCAAAGACCGTCTTTGACACATTAGAAGTGTGGTCTAATTTTTCAAGCTCGTTTAGAAAAATCATCATCGTCGAAATTGCAGTATTGAATTTATAATTTTCAATATCTTCAGTTACTTTTTTAATGGTTTTATGCAGTAGATTTTCAAGCTTTTGGTTATTATTTCCTTCTTCTGTTTTTTTAGCTATCAAGCTAAATTTCCAGATTCGTTCGATGAATCTTCTCACTCCGATCAAATTGTCGTCATTCCATGCGATAGTATTTTCAAAAGGACCCATAAACATCTCATACATTCGAAGAGTGTCTGCCCCCCATACATTTACAATATCATCAGGGTTTATTATGTTGTTCCATCGTTTACTCATTTTCTTGCCATCTTTCGCTAGAATAAATCCTAGAAATTCAAGTCGAGCGAAAGGCTCGATGGTGCTTACTGACCCAATATCAAATAAAAATTTATGCCAAAATCGCGCGTATATGAGATGTCGCACGGCGTGATCTCCCCCGACATAGACATCAACTGGTGCCCAATACTTTTCTTTCTCGGGATCAACCAATGTTTTAGAATTTTTTGGATCAATAAATCGTAGATAATACCAAGAGGATCCCGCCCATTGAGGCATCGTGTTGGTCTCTCTTTTGGCAGGGCTGCCGCATTTTGGACATTTTGTGTTTACCCAATCAGTGATGTTTTCAAGGGGAGATTCACCGTTGCCTGTCGGCTCATATCGTTCCACTTCAGGCAATGTGACTGGCAAATCTTTTTCTGATACAGAAACTACTCCGCATTTTTGGCAATGAACTACAGGTATCGGTTCTCCCCAATATCTTTGCCTTGAAAATACCCAATCTCTTAACTTGTATTTTGTCACTTTCTCTCCAAACTTTTTGGTAATTCTCTCTCTGGCAGTTTCGGAATCAATTTTTGTGAATTCTCCAGAATCAAAAAGTATACCCTCTTCTGTATAAGGCTTCATTCCTTTTTTAAGTCCATCTAAAATAAGTGGCATCTCACTATGGGTCATATCACTATTTTGTATTTCATCAAATGAACGCCACTCTATTTCGTGAATTTCAGATTCTTCTTCTGATATTTTTGATTTTTCTTCATTAACTAATTCAAAAAATAGATTCCTTGTGTGGGCTACTCTGTTTACTCCTTTATGAGCTGCGTAAAATTCTGACTGAGCTAATCCAAGATTTTCTATAAATTTTACATTTTTGTATCCGGTTTCTTCTTCAATTTCTCTTTTTGCGGCTTCTATTGCCCCCTCTCCTTTATCTATGCCCCCCATAACAAATGTAACCCAAGGATGCTTCTTCCACTTTAAACAAAGATACTTGTCTGTTTTTGGATTTTTTACTACTACAATAACTGCATCTCTAAAAATAGTTTCTTTACCTTCTATATGAGGATTGGATTTATCTATAAGTCTTGGGATAATAACTTGCTTAATAGGTAAATTATATTTTTTAGCAAATTTAAAATCGCGTTCGTCGTGAGCAGGCACAGCCATGACAGCACCGGTGCCATAATTTGCCAACACATAATCGGCTACGAAGATTGGCACCTCTTCCCCATTGGCAGGATTGATCGCTTTAATTCCCTTTATTTCAACTCCACTTTTTTCCTTCTTTGCATCAGTTCTTTCTATTTCTGTTTTAGCTTTGGTTTCTTTTATATATTTTTCTACCTCATTCCAATTTTCAATCTTTGAGTCTTTTAATTTTTCAATAATCGGATGTTCGGGGGCTAAGACTAAATAAGTGACTCCAAAAAGCGTGTCTACTCTTGTAGTAAACACTTTAATACCTAACTCCCCCTCGCTCTGCTCTCCCCCTCTTAATTTAAGAGGGGGCTGGGGGGAGTTATTTCCTTTAATTTTAAATTCCAATTCCGTTCCTTCTGACTTCCCTATCCAATTTCTCTGGGCTTCTTTTATGTGTTCTGGCCAATCAAGTTTGTCCAGATCTTTAAGCATTCTGTCAGCGTATTCTGTAATTTTTAGAACCCATTGACGCATTGGCCGCTTTTCAACTACGCTTCCGCAACGTTCACATAAACCACCGTCCAGATCTTCATTAGCTAGTCCAGTCTGACAAGACGGGCACCAATTGATCGGCTCAAATGATTCATATGCTAACCCTTTTTTTAGCATTTTTAGAAATACCCACTGCGTCCACTTGTAATATCCCGGATCAGTAGTATTTATTTCTCTGTTCCAGTCATAATTAAAACCGATTTTGGAAAGTTGTTCTTTAAACCTTTTTATATTTTTTTCTACAGCGATTCTAGGATGAATTTTATTTTTTATTGCAAAGTTTTCTGCCGGTAGTCCAAAAGCGTCCCAACCCATTGGGTGCAAAATGTTATAACCTTGCATTTTTTTCATCCGAGAATAAATATCTGTTGCGATGTATCCTTTCGGATGCCCAACATGAAGCCCTTCTCCAGATGGATAAGGAAACATGTCTAGAACATAAGATTTTGGTTTTGTCGGGTCTGATTGAAAATCCGGAGTTTTATATATTCCATCTTCCTGCCACTTTTTTTGCCATTTCTTTTCTATTTCTTTATGATCGTATTTTTCATTCATATTTATAATATATAACAAAACTCCTAATTTTCATAATTAGGTAAATTGAGATAATTATATAGATTAGAATAATTTTATTTACCCTCTCACCTGTGTTGGATATGAGATAGGGTCAATGATTCTCTCAAAACAATAATACCCTGCTTTATGAGACCAATCATTATTTTGCATTAAACTTTCTTTCATCGGATAACCTATATCTATCGCTCTTGGGTCTTGTTCTACAACACTTTCTCTATTGAACTGGGCGCAGAGTTCAAATGTCATTTGATTTGTTTTTTTATATTCAATATCAATCGGTAAGCTCGGCATTGATTCTGGTATCATACCGTTCATTTGCCAATAATTTATAACTTGCCATTGTATACCTTGAAGATCAGATATTTTTTGGTTATCCAATCGAAGTAATCTTTGGTTTTGAGGTGAACCTAAAATACCAAATCCTAAAATAATAGAAATTAAAATAATAACAGCTACACTTATTGCCAATATTTTTCTGGAACGGGAAGAAATTTTGTCGCGTATATCTTGTAAATAAAATCCAAAGACCGCTCCAGCTACTAAAAGTACTACTAGCGCTTTTAGAAGAAATGCCGATGTCAAATCTTGTCCATCCAAAAATTTATAAAGCACTGTTATTAAATCTCCTGCCAAAATAATGCCAGCCACGAAGAGAGTTATATAAGTAAGCCACTTACGGATTCCCAACTCTTTCTTTATCGGATTTTGAGTATAAATTTTGTGAACTAACCAAGAGAGGATAACAAAGAGAGGAAAGACAATGATCAAAGTAGCTACTGGCATACTGATTTCCGAACCACCGCCCCAAGCATAAATATTGTTAGCTATTTCAGGAAAAGATTTACTTATAATTTTAAATGTTAAATTTAAGAAACTTATAACGACTGCATATAGAGCCACTATTGCACCTAAGTGTAAAAAGAAATCTTTAGCTGAAGTTTTATTTTCCATTTTGATTAAAATTTAAATTATTAAAATTGCACTTATAAACATATGTACATTATACCATAATATTTTTTTATATTTTAATGAAGAAGGGTTCCCCTTCTTCATTTAAAAAGTGTGGTATAATTATATTTTAAACTCAATTACATCTCCGTCCTTTACGACATATTCTTTACCTTCTGTGCGAAGAAGTCCTTTTTCTCGGGCAGAAGCGTAGGAACCGACTTCAAGTAGTTTGTTCCATTCTATAACTTCGGCTCTTATAAATTTGTCGCGGAAGTCGGTATGGATGGCGGTGCCGGCTATGGGAGCTGTTGAGTTCCTTTTTATAGTCCACCCACGAGTCTCATCTTCTCCGGTTGTAAAAAATGTCTCTAGTCCCAAAAGTTCATAACTTGAAATAATCAAATTCCCTACTCCATCACTATTCGCTCCCAACTCTTTTCTGAAAGATTCTTTTTCTTCTCCTTCAAACTCTTTCAATTCATTTTCAATATTTGCGTCAACCAAAATATATTTAGCTTTATTTTCTTCAAAAAATTTCATAAGTTTTGTCCACCTCTCATCTGTATTCGTGTCGTGGTCCAAATTTTTACCTCCCGCTTTTTTATTTAAAACATAAAGAATAGGCTTGCTCGTCAGAAGCTGGCTGTTTATGACAAATGGTTTTTCTTTTTCATCCAATTCATCAAATACTGTTATGGCCATTTTTTCATCTTCCAAAACTTTCAAAACTTTTTGTAAACCACTTCCTTCGAGTGCCGCGTTTTTATCACCTCGTTTTAAATCTTTTTCCAAACTGCCAAGTCTTTTAGAAACTGTTTCCAGATCTTTCAAAATCAATTCCAAGTTTATAATTTGGATATCACGCAAGGGATCAATCTCGGCTTCAACATGCAATATATTTTGATCTTCAAATATCCGCACTACCTCGGCGATAGCATCACATTCTCTAATATGTTGCAAAAAAGCATTTCCTTTCCCCTCTCCTTTTGAGGCGCCTTTTACTAATCCAGCGATATCCACAAACTCTATCACCGCAGGAATTTTTTTCTTTGATTTTGAAAATTCATTTAGTTTTTCTAACCTTTCATCTGGCACAGGGATAATGCCCACCGACGGGTCAATAGTACAAAAAGGATAATTTTCCGCCGGCACACTTTTTTTAGTAAGCGCGTTGAAAAGTGTGGACTTCCCCACATTTGGCAACCCTACAATGCCAATGCTTAAATTCATTAAATTAGTGTAATGAAAATTTATATAAAAAGAAAGGCATAATATAAAAAGGTAAAGCCGTCCGATAAAATAGAATTTTTATTTATATCTGATACAATGTTTCTATTATTTATTTAATTTAAAATTAAAATGAAAAACGTAACAATATATAGCACTCCTACTTGCCATTTTTGTCATATGGCCAAAGATTTTTTCAAAGAAAATAATGTTGAATTTACTGACCACGATGTAGCCACAGATAGGACAGCGGCTGAAGAAATGGTCAAAAAATCTGGACAAATGGGAGTGCCAGTTATAGATATAAATGGAGAAATAATAGTTGGTTTTGATGAGCCAAGATTGAGAACACTCTTGGAGATTGCTTAAAAACAAAATTTTAATTTCTGAAGCTTTATAAAATTTAATAAGCTTTTTTACCCCACTTTTTTACCTTACTTAACCACTTCTTTCTTTTTTCTTCGGAGATACCTTTAAGAGGGCCGATTTTTTTGACTTTGACTTTGAAACCAGCAAACCACAATGTTCCTTTTTTTATTTCATTTGTCGTGTCACCAAAAATAAGTCGAGTAAAAAATGGGTGAGCATCTGAAGTGACAAAAACTCTCGCCGTCTTACCCTTCATCAAACCTTTCCAAAAAGTTCCTTTTTCATTAAATTGGAAAGCAAATCCTGGAAGCCAAATGCGATCAAAAAATCCTTTTAAGATGGCCGGCATAGTAGACCACCAAGACGGATAGATGATGACAAAATGCTGGCACCATTTTATGTCTTCTTGAATTTGTTTCAAATCTGGTTCAAGCTCTTGGATTTCTTTGTAGCCCTTATGTAAGATAGGGTCAAAATTTAAATCTCCTAGATTGACTCTCTTCACTTCATTTCCTGCTTCTCTTGCTCCTTCGGCATAAGCGTCGGCTAGAGTGGTGTTGAAGCTATTGCTGTCTGGATGGCCGACTAAAACTAAAACTTTTTTTATCATAAAATAATTATAACATTATCAACATATTTTTGGTCTAATTTTTTGACTATTTATTTTTAACTATTTTTGTTGTCTAACTCTAAAAATGAGTTGACAAAAGAGATGGATTTGCTATAGTGTAAATGGATTTCCTCTTGAGGGAGGGATTTGGAGAGAGAAGGGGGGGGTTGACTTGGACACCAGCCCCCCCCACGGACACAGAACCTCTTTTAAGAGGTTCAATATGGACCAGTGCTTGCGCTGGTCCTTTTGCTTTCTTTTTTTATTTACTGATTAGTATCTTTGAGGAAAGCCAAAGCCCCATAAAGTCCTCCAAAGTCTCCAAGCTCGGCTTTTTTTATGGCAGGGAGTTTGGGGAATATTTTTAAAATTTCTTTGAGATAGTTTTCGGTTTTATCAAGTGGTATGGCTGGGTCGCCCGTTATCATAGAACCACCGAGGACCACCACATCCGGTGACCATTCGACGATAATATTGTTTAAACCAATAGCCAAAATTTTTGCGTGTTCATCCCAAATATTTTGGTCTGTTATTTCTTTGGGATTTTTGCCTGTCTTTTTGGCTAGAGCTTTGCCGGAGATAAGGTCTTCAAGAGTCTCTCCTGAACTCATATTTATTATTTGTTTGCCCGGTTCAAAACCGATAGAGCGTTCATCCAACTTCCTTTCGACAATCCTAGCTCCGCCAACTCCGGTGGAGACAGTGATGTAAGCGACTATATTGAAGTCTCTACCTGCTCCCCAACTAGCTTCGCCCAATCCGACTATGGCCGAATCATTTTCTATGAAGACATCGGCATCAAAACTTTTTTCCAAATCTATTTTTAATTTTTCAGGATTCCAATCAGGGATACTTCTGCTCATCCCCCCAGCTATTGATTTTATTTCTCTATTGCCACTGCAATCCTTTATGAGTTTATTAAAAACATCTCGGCAATCATTATAATTTTTTGGTGTCTCAACAACTTTTGGCTCTTCAAATATCTCTCCATCTACAGAGTAAGCGACTCTGATTTTAGTGGCACCAATATCAAATAAAATTGAATTATGAATCATAAATTATGCAAAGATTTTTTATAATTTTCTACTGCTGGTTGGCCATAAGGGTCTACTTTAAACAATTTAGCCAGCTCTAAAGTGACATTCATCATATAAGCCATAAAGCTTCCGATTTCTCTCTCGTTTATTTTTTCTATTTCATATTTTATAAATGGCAAACCTGCTTCTTTGTATGCTTCTGATACTTCTTCATAAGCTCTGTCATTGATACTCTCTTTTATCTCAAAGAAAGATTTTACAAAAATAGTAAATCTGTTTTTAGGACCGCCCAAATTGAGTTGAAGCATTGAATGCATATCAACGGGACCAATAGAGACGGTTGGGGTCAGTCCAACTCTTTCCCCTTCTTCATTTTCTTTGCCCAAACTTTCTGCTATGAGCTGTCTACACCACTTCCCTAAATCTTCAAGTTCTGAATTAAAAATAAAAAAATCTAAAATATCAAAACCCTTCTCATAATTGTCATAAATATTTTTAGCTAAATGTTTGGCTGGATTATCTTCAGTTTCTTCACTACACTTTATATCCATCTCTTTACCTCCAGCTACAAAAGCATCAGCATCTAGTCCGGCTACATTAAGAACTGTGGTATGAGGGGTGGTAAAACTACTAAAACGGCCACCAATCCCTTCAGGCCAAGGTATTTTTTCAAATTTATTTTTTTCAGCCAATTGCCAAAGAGTCGAACCGAGAGATGAAATGATAATCACTCTTTCACTAATAGGAGAACCAAATTTTTCAGACAAGATATCAAATGTTTTGTGGAATGTTTCTAAAGTTTCTGCGGTTTGACCAGATTTACTGATGGTTATAAATACTACTTCTTCCAAATTTATTATTTCATTTTTGACAAAATTGGTTATTTCTTCGTATTCACGGATATCTGGAGATTCAAGAAAGAATAATTTTTTCTCTACATTAGTTTTATGTAAAGTCATAGCATTCCAAACTGCTTTGGAAGCCAAGTCAGAGCCACCAATACCAATCACAAATATATATTTGGCTTTTTGATATTTATCTATCTGCATTTTTAAATTATAGCAAATAATAATAAAAAGCACCCTCATCGCGTTGGCACGCGATGAGGGGCTGGACTCGGACGATCGAGTTTAGTGTCTTATCTCCTCCTTTTTTTTAATGCTGTTGGGGGTTTGGAGTGAAATATGACAAACGTTGCATTTGCCACCATTTTGCTTAGTATCGTTTGGGTGATTTCGATACCCACACTCGCAGACTCTCCACTTCACAGCAACTAACTTCTGGGAGGGAAACTGAGCTCGAACTGACATCTTCTTGCCTTTCTTGAGATTGGATTTGGAGAGGTACTTGCTCCATCGTCAATTATGCATTTAATAATAAAAAATGCAAGCTTTTGGTCAAAAACTGTGGATAAATAAGCTTTTTTAAACAAAGGAAAAGCCGGCACGTCAGGACGCGCCGGCCAAATCTTGATCCTCTCGGGAGATTAGTGCAATTCCCTTTTGAAAAATCTTACGTTTTCGTCTGGAGCTAACTCGACCTGCAAGTCCCAATCAGTTCCGGGTCGAAAGTCAATACCGAAATGCAACGGGCTTTTTTCCCCGAGGATAGCAGTCAAAGCGCTCTTGACACGAGAGAAAAGCTCTCCAGCTTCTTCGGCTCCTCGGTAGCTGGAGCAAAATCTTAGAGGATTTCTTGCGTCTTTTGCTCTTGCCAACACTCCTGTGATTTCCGTAGCAGTTACAGCTTGTGTCATCTACTCTCCTAAAAGTTGGGATTGTGCTTCTAAAAATAAATACTACCTCTAAACAACAAAAAAGTCAAAAATATTAATTGTGGATAATTATTTAGATTAACATTACAGCACAAGGTTTGTTTAACTGGTCTTTTTTTATATTATATAATAAGATTTCTTTATGTTATATAAAAAAGTTCTAAAACCGATATTGTTCAAATTTGACCCAGAAAAAGTTCATAATTTTTTTGTTTTTATGGGTGCTTTTGCGGGTAAAAGTGTATTTTTTAAAAAAATAGTGAGGTTTTTTTATGGCTATAAAGGCGCAGATATTTCTAAAACAGTTGATGGTCTAACCTACCAGACCCCTTTTATTCTTTCTGCAGGTTTTGATTATAATGGCAAGCTTCCGGCTATTTTGTCCGATATTTCTTTTGGTGGAGTTGAGGTCGGCTCTGTTACGGCAAGATTTTGTATGGGAAATAAAAAACCACGTCTCAAGAGACTCATTAAATCAAAAAGTATTTTAGTTAATAAAGGTTTAGCCAATGAAGGTGTAGAAACTATTATTGAGCGACTAAAAAAATACAAAAAACAAAATGCTTTTGTAGTAGGTGTCTCTATAGCTCGGACCAATGATGAAAAATCATGCTCGACAGAAGCTGGTGTGGAAGATTATTTTTATAGTTTTAAAAGATTGAATGAAGAAAATGTGGGAGATTATTATACTTTAAATATTTCTTGCCCGAACGCATTTGGCGGAGAATCTTTCACTGTCCCTGATTTGCTTGAAATATTATTAGCAAAAATTTCCTCTATCCCCTGCTCTAAACCTATTTATATAAAAATGCCAATTAGTCTAGAATGGTCAAAATTTAACGAACTTCTTAAAATAATAGAAAAATTTGAAGGCATAAAAGGAGTTATTATTGGTAATCTAAATAAAGATTATAATTCTCTAGTTTATAGAGATGAAGCTCCAGAAAAATATCAAGGAGGGTTAAGTGGTAAACCGTGTTTTGAAACTTCAAATAAATTAATCAAACAGACGAGAGAAATTTATGGCAAAAGATTTACTATTATTGGCTGTGGCGGGGTGATGTCTAAAGAAGATATGGTGGCAAAATTTGAAGCTGGTTCTGACTTGGTAGCTCTAATAACGGGAATGATTTATAATGGTCCTGGCTTTTTAAAAGAGCTTTCGGATTTTTATTATAAAAATATAAAAATATAAAAATGAATATCAAAAAAATATTAGGTATTGTTTTAATCTTTATCGTTGTGGGTATTTTGGCAATTTTTGCTTTTAGGAGTGAAGGTGGAACTTTATTTACAAACAATGATAATCCAATAATAGATAGTATAAGTGGTGATAGTTTGATTAAACAAAAATTTTCAGGACAAAATTTTTTTAATACTGATACTGTTATTCCTTCTGAATCTAATAATCCTAAAGATATTGCTTGGACTGCTTTTCAAAAATATCTGAAATACAATAAAGAGCAAAATTTAGAAGGGGTTAAAAGTGTTGTTTACAAAGTAGCTCCAATTTGTGAGGACCTTAAAGATATAATTGATTGTAAGGCAAGGATGAGCTCAGCTTACGCTTATGGTGGAGCTTTAGAAAAAAAAGATTTTGTAAATATTTGGAGTGATGAAAAGCAGATTATTTTAGCAACTAATTTTAAAATACAAGAAGATGATAGTATTTTGGGTCGCCATAGAGCTATTATCTTTTTTGTTAAAGACAATGAAAGTCTTAAACTTTTAAGTTTTAGTCCTTTTAAAGGGGCTACTGTCAGTAAAGGCGTTGCTTCTAGAGAAGAGATTGATGATAGGTTGATTATTTATACTGAAGATAAAGATGAAGATGGTATAGCGGATTATGATGAAGAATGTTTATCGCCAAAAGAGGGAGAGGTTTGTGTTAAAACTAATCCTAAGATTCGTGATACCGATGGTGATGGACTTTGGGATGGAGTGCAAGCTTTGATGACTAAATAATACAAGGGCTACCCTTGTATTATTTGAGTTTTATTTTTTAGTCATTTTAGTACGTTCTAGTTCGGTCAAGTATTTTTTGCGGATGCGAGTAGATTTGGGAGTGATTTCTAAGTATTCATCTTCAGACATTATCTCTAACCCACTTTCAATTGTGATCAGTGTTGGTGGTGCTAAATATACTTTGTCATCACTACCACTGGCGCGCATATTGGTTAGCTGTTTTCCTTTGGTTGGATTGACTACCATATCGTCTCCTTTGGCGGTATTGCCGACCACCATCCCTTCATATACTTCAGTTGTTGGGCCGATATAAAGAGTTCCTCTGGTTTGAAGATTGTCCAAAGCAAAAGCTAAAGCTTTGCCTTTTGTCATAGAGACCATTGAGCCGGTATTTTTCTTTTGTATTTTCCCAGCGTAAGGTTTGAAGCCGATTACCTGACTAGAAAAGATACCTTCACCTTTAGTATCAATAACAAATTGATTTCTATAACCAAGAAGTCCGCGAGTTGGACCTTCAAAAAGAAGACGAAGATGGTCATTATGAGCTTTGGTGCTAGACATCACAGCTCCACGTTTGCTCAATTTTTCTATCACCACTCCTTGCATTTCTTCTGGTATATCAATAGTGATTTCTTCAAATGGCTCGCTTTTTATTCCATCTATTTCTTTTATAATAACTTGCGGTTCTGAAACTTGAAGTTCAAAACCTTCTCGGCGCATATTTTCTAGTAAAATAGCGATATGGAGCTCTCCTCTGCCATAAACTTTTATATTATCTCCGCCAGAGGCGGATCCGCCTTGGGCGGAAAAATCTACTTTTAGTCCGACGTTTATCTCAAGTTCTTTTTCTAGACGTTCTCTTATTTGTCTGCTAGTGACAAATTTTCCCTCCCGACCACCAAAAGGAGAATTGTTAACTAAAAAATTTAAGGCGATAGTTGGTTCGTCTACTTTGATGATAGGCAAACTCTCTGTTTCTGGATCAGAAACTATAGTATCCCCAATATATATATTTGGTAGACCAGCGAGCATTACAATATCCCCCGCTTCCACCTCTTTAACTTCTTTTCTTTTGATACCTTCAAAAGTAAACATTTTTATTATTTTTCCTTCTTCTATACCACCAGAAGATTTTTTAACAAAAACTTTTTGTCCATCTTTGATAGTACCTTGATAAACTCTAGCGATAGCCATTCGGCCTAAAAAATTATCATAAGCTAGATTAAAAGGCTGTGCTTTGAGAGGAGCTTCTTTATCATTTTTGGCTGGGGGTATTTTTTCTAAAATGGTATCCAATAAAGGATAAATATTTTCACCTTTGTCTTTCAAATTTTTCATAACTACTCCATTTTTGGCGATAGCATAAATGGTAGTAAAATCTAGCTGTTCTTCAGTTGCTCCGAGATCAAAAAATAATTCAAATATTTCATCGTGTGCTTTTTGTGGATCAGCTGCTTTTTTATCTATTTTATTTAAAACCACTATTGGTTTATGACCAATTTCTAAAGATTTTTTTAAAACAAATCTAGTTTGAGGCATTGGTCCTTCTTGGGCATCCACGACTAGAAGCACTGAATCAATGGAACGCAAAATACGCTCTACTTCTGAACCAAAGTCAGCATGCCCCGGAGTGTCTACTATATTTATTTTAGTATCTTTATAAATAACGGATGCATTTTTAGAATAAATAGTAATACCACGCTCTTTTTCGAGCATATTTGAATCCATAGAGACTCCTTCTTCTTCAAAACCAGTCTGTTTTAAGATGGCGTCTGTTAAGGCGGTCTTGCCGTGGTCTACGTGAGCTATGATTGCTATGTTGCGTATTTCCATTTTGTTATAACTTGAAAAATAAAATCCCGCTAGGGAGATTACTTCTATTATACATTATTTATTCAACTAAAACAAATAGATGCATTATGATATGATGAAAAAAGAAGTTATTTAGCAGAAAGCAGAAAGGAGCTATTTCAATGTTTCCAAAAATAATTCAAGGCGGCATGGGGGTAGGTATCTCCAGCTGGTTTTTGGCAAAAAAAGTTTCAGAACTTGGTCAGTTAGGCACTGTTTCTGGAGTGGCGTTTGAAAAAATTTTCGCTCGCGGACTTCAAAATGGTGACCCAGGTGGCCACTTTCGGAGAGCTCTTTCTCATTTTCCTTTTCAAGAATGCGCAGAAAGAGTGCTCAAAGAGTTTTTTGTGGAGGGTGGAAAACCTGAAAATGTTGCTTTCAAAGCGACACCAGTTTTCAATATCAAACCAACTTCTTTTCTAATCTCGCTTACTATTTGTGCGAATTTTGCACTCGTCTGGTTAGCGAAAGAAGGGCACTCCAACCCAGTGAGCATCAACTACTTGGAAAAAGTGGCTCTGCCTCACCCTTATGCTATTACGGGCGCTATGATGGCTGGAGTGGACTTTGTCACTATGGGAGCGGGTATTCCGCTTCAAATTCCAGAGCTACTTCGTAGCATAAGCGAAGGCGGGACAGCTAGTTATCGTGTGCCTGTAATAGGCACAAAAGTAACTAGCTGGGATATGAAGTTTGATCCGGAGAAATTTTTTGGAAGCAAATTGCCTCCGATGAAAAAGCCCGGGTTCATCCCCATTATCTCGTCAAACCTTTTGGGAAGTATTCTTATGAAAAAACTGCCAGAAGGAAGCGTTTACGGTTTTGTTGTGGAAGAGCCGACAGCGGGTGGACACAACGCCCCACCCAGAAAAGGAAGTGTTTATGGCCCCAAGGATGAAGTGGACTATTCCAAAATAGTAGATCTCGGTCTGCCATTTTGGATCGGAGGTTCAAAAGCTTCTTCTAAAATGCTTAAGTGGGCACGTTCAATCGGCGCCAACGGTATTCAGGTTGGATCTATTTTCGCTCTTTGTGAAGAGAGTGGGATGGATTCCAGATTACGAGCGGAAGTTCGCAAGCTCGGGTTTAAAAACGAGCTTTCTGTCAGAACTGATATGCGTTTTTCTCCGACAAGTTTTCCCTTCAAAGTGGTGAAATTAGTCGACACCCTTTCCGAGTTAGAAGTATATCAATCTCGGATTCGTAAATGTGACCAAGGTGTATTGGTTTCTCTTTACGAGAGACAAGACGGTTCTATTGGTTTTCGTTGTCCTGCTGAACCTGTAGAAAAATTTGTTTCCAAAGGTGGAAACGAAGAAGATACTGCAGATAGAGGGTGTCTCTGTAATGGACTTATTTCTACATCCAGTGGTTACTCTTGGAGACGATGTTTCTTTTCTTCCATTTTTAATGGAAAATGAAAATAGTTCATATGGCGTTGGAGATGCTATGAACTATCTTCTTGGAGTTTTATGACCGTCCCGGTGAAATATCGGGGCGGTTTTTTTGGATATTAGACGTTTTTTATCATCTCTTATGAATTGAGACTAAGAAACGTTTTTAGAAATGTGTCCTGCCATTTTCATCATATGCACAGTCTTTTCGCCACCAAAAACTTTTAAAAGTTTTTCATCTGAAACGATGATTCTTTTATCTTTTGTATCTTGAAGATTGTTGGCTTTGATATAAACCCATATTTTTGATACTATTTCTGATCGGGGCATTGGACCTTTACCAACTACAGCTTCAAGCTCTGGGCTCAAAGTCAGTGGCTTCATAAAAGCAGAATTTGTTTTTGCCATATTTAAAATTATTTTATTAAATGATAATAAACTGATTATATAACATATCTATTATAAATTCCAATGTTAAAAAGTGGATTCAATTTCCTACCAAAAAATTAACAAAAAGAATTAAAAAAATACCAAAGATAGTCCAAACAATATAGTTAAAATATTTTTTCTCTTGACGAGAGTGTCTGATTGATTTTGGGACAAGGTCTGCCAAAAGGATATAAATGAAAACGCCAGCTGTAAAGCCGACAAATGGCCCAATCAAATATTCCAAAGAAGAAAGATAAAAACCCCCAATGGCTCCAATCAAGATAGTGCTTGAAGTCAAAAAGTTTAAAGTCAAAGCTTTTTTGGTAGAATAACCTGCATTTTTTAAAACAAAAAATTCAGATATTTCTTGAACTATTTCATGAATAAGGATACCAAAAGCAACCATTAAACCAAGTTTGATATCGGCTACAAAAATTGGCGCCAAAAGAACACCATCTCCTATGTTATGAAAAGAATCGCCAATTAAAATTTTTTTAGCTCCCCCATTTAAATCTTTTGATAAACATCTTTGATTATCATGATGACAATGAATATCAGGATAAAATCTCTCTACAATCAAAAATACAAGAAATCCACAAATGATAGCCATCCAAACAAAAAAGGTGTTGGCGCCAAGCTCTAACGCCTCATTTACTAAGTTGTAACTGACGATAGTAAATACTCCAGAAGCAAAAGCCAATAAATATTTTATATTTTTTTTCGTCCAATCACTCAAAAATTTGATAGTAAAAAAAACTCCAACCAAAGAAGCCAGCATTATAAAAAAAGATGAAAATATTAAAGCGATTAGTTTCATTTATATAATAGCGTGGCCAAAACCTACTTAATTTTTACTTTTTTTGGTTTCTTTTTTTCTTTTTTATGTCCGTCTCCTTTTGCCATACGATTTATATTATTAATAAAAAGAGTTTTAAACTCTTATACAAAATTATATTACTATTTTGATATAGAAGCCAGTTTTAGATACAAAGAAGGAGAAGGGTTCCCCTTCTTCATTTAAAAAGTGTGGTGTAATTTGGGGATTGGAAAATACTGAGCGAAGGAGGAACAGATTTGGCATAAGGTACTAAAACGACGGCTTTTCTCAGAGTATATGTTTCAGTTTTCCTTTGGTTGGAGCGATTGTTGAAGCAAGAAGAATGGAATGCAAAACTCTCTCCATTTGAGATCGAGATAATCCTCGGTGAACACCAACAATATCTTTGATATGAGAGAAATGACCCTCTAAAGTGTTGGAAGTTTTTGGAATGTTTTTGTCTTTCTCAAAAGTGAAAAGGAATGGCAGGAATCTCCATAAAGACATGAATGCCCGGTAAAGAGGTTCGTGAGTGTAAAAAGTTTCTCCTGTAAAAGGGTTGATTGTTTTTTCGTTAAGAAAATTTTGATATTTTTCAATATATTTTTTCAGATAATTTTTGAAAGTATTTCCGTCGGTATAGCAGAGTGTTTTGGTTAAAGCTAAAAGTGCTTGACCAGCTTCAAGTTCTGGATTTAAAGTTGTGCCACAAACCACAATTCTTTTCATGTGCACATGGCACATTTGGAAAGGAATATCGAAAAAGGCTTGCCTTAAGCCTCCAAATCCATCTCCGGTAATGGAGAGAATTTTGTATCCTAAACCTTCAAGGTATTTTCTTCCTTCAACATATGCACTGGTGGTTTCGGTGTCAAAAAATTTCCACCAGAGATTTTCTTTTCTTTTTGGGTCTCTGAAAACCACCACACACCAACTGGTTTTCTCTCTTCTTTCACCAAAATATGTAGCGTCAGCCACCAGATTGATTTTTCTGGGCTGATGAGTTTTCTCCGGAGCTTCATACGAAGTTAGGGCATCCCTCAGGGTTTTTCTGTATACTCCGTGTTTGCCTTTTAATTCTCGTAGTGTTTGTTTTTCAAACACATATTCACCCCAAATTCTTTTTTGAAATGCAACTTTCTCTCTTCTTTTGTTTCGAAATCTCTTGTTGCAATCATTGCAACTCCAGGTTTGAATGTCTCTTTCCAAACCTCTCCTCTTTGTATTAATTGAACCGCAATTCGGACATTTTTTCTGTTTTTTTAGTCATAGTATCTAAAAAATACCCGAACTGTGGCTTAACTGCAAGTCAGAACCCTCAAAACAGGCCGTCGTTTTAGTACTTTATGCCACAGATTTTTTGAATTAAAACAGAGAACCCGCACAGACAACATTTCAAGATGCCTATGCGGGTTGGATCCTCGGGCTAATAGCGGATATTGCGCCACTAATATCTCGCCTCCAGCTTCTAGGCCACCGTCTGGAGCAGACTGTTTTTATTGGCCACCTTCCCCATTGAAGGCCGTCTAGCATTAAGAATTATATATGAAATAAAAATAAAATCAACAACTTATTATACTTAAAATATAAATTTTTGGTATAATGGGTTTATTATAAATAATTAAAAACAATGATTGATATTGGATCTCAATTTGGATTAGGTATGTTTTCTTGGCTTGTCCTTCCTCTTATGGTTTGGTCTCTATTTTGGAAAGGTCTTGCCCTTTGGCACTCTTCTAGACGCAACAAAGAATGGTGGTTTATAATTTTACTTATTGTAAACACTCTAGGTATACTAGAAATAATATACCTCTTCGGCGTTCTAAAACTAAAACTCCACGATTTGTTTAAGAAAAATTAGAATATTTTTCTGTTTTAAGTTAACCTAAATTTTTATCGATGAGGACATCCAGCCCAACAACATGGTCTGCGCTTTCCTTCTTTTAACCCCTTCCTTACTCTCTCAATTCGATTATTCCTTTTACAATAATCATATTTTAATTTTAGCAGATTTTTTGGATTAAAAACGACGGGTTATGAATTTGTTAAATCAAATGTGATTTTTCTCAAAATACTAGCCGTTATCCGTGCATCTTCTAGAGCATCATGATTTCCTCTTGGAGGAAAACCAAATGCTTGAAATATATTTTCTGAATCGTAATTACCTTCATACCCGTTTTTAAGCAAATAAATATACGCAATGGGCCAAATGTCTAAGGTATGGTAATCGTATTCTAAAGGATTTATTCCAGCTTTATTCATTATGTTTCTCAAATGCTGTATATCTAAATCAGAAACGAAAGAAGCAATAAAAACATTCGTCCCAAATTTTTTATAAAATTTCTTTGCCACCTCATCTGGTTGAGGCGCACTGTTTAACATATCTTGAGTGATTCCAGATTTAAGACTTGGCACGCCTTGCATATCTAAATATATATAACTTACAAATCTGTCTTTCTCCTCTAGTGTTTCTTTATCCAACAAAACAGCGCCTAATTGTTTAGGTTTATAGTGTCCTCCTTCAAAATCTATAACCAATATATCTTTTAAAAATTTCATACTTTTGATGCACCTTGAACTACACACGAGTTGGGTTCATAATACTAGTTTGCTAAACTTTATCAAATTTAATTTCTTTTCTCTTTTCCAGCTTTTGATTTCTATCTCTCGTCGACGAGCTTCTTTGAGAGTTTTGAAAGTTTCCGAATATAATAATTTCACAGGTCTTCTGATTTTGGTGTAATGCGCTCCCCATTTGGAGATGTTATGTTGTCCTAGTCTTCTTGTGAGATCATTGGTGCAACCGACATAAAGAGTTTTGTCGGAGCATTCTAAAATATAGACAAAATATTTCATAAATTGAACAGCCCTTCGCTTCGCTCAGGGAGCTCAATTTTTATAGTCACTACGTTTCTTAAAAATTGGCTGCTGTGTCTCCTGAACAAAATCCGAACTTTTTTCCAACAAAATCCCGATGTGGAATGAATCGCCCCACCACCGCCTCGCTTCGCTCGGCAACCCCGAAAGAAAAACACTCCTTGCTTTTTGTTTTTGCGCGCACCGGATTTTTTCTAAAAAGGAAAGGGTGTTTTTCTTTCGGGGTTCTGCCCTCCAAGTATTCGGGCAGTGTGGCGGGGCTTCAATGCGGACTCGGTTTTGCCAAACTATTTTTCTGGGAATTTGGATTTGGCAAAACCGAGACTGAATTTCCCGCCCGCAGGAAGATCCGCTATGAGGAAAAGTCAAGCATTTCGGTAAATGGTTTTGTGCTTCAACATCATCCAAACAATGTTCACCATTTGCCGGCGGAGGCAGACGAGCGCTTGGCTCTTTGATTTACCTTCACTAATCTTTCGTTTGAAGTATTGCTTGGCTCTGTCATTGCCCATGCGTTATATCTGTGAGAGCGCCATGCGATGAAAAGCGCAATTCAGTCGTCGGTTTCCACTTCTAGATTTGACGTGTTTTGTTTTCTTGCCACTGGAGCGCTCTCTCGGTGAACAGCCCGCATATTTAGACAATGCTCCGGGTGAAGTGAATCTGTTGATGTCTCCAATTTCACCCGCAATAGTGGAAGCAAGAACCACGCCACAACCACTAGCAGTTTGGATTGTGTATTCTCCTTCGGTTAGTAATTTATCCATATCTTTTTCAAGGTCTGATACTTCAACATGAATGTCGAGCAATCTTCTAACTTTTCTTTTCATTGTTTTCAAAAGAAAAGGATCGCATTTTGGTTTTGCCTTTGACCAGAATCGCAGAGCTTTCAATGCGAACGGATCTTTGTATTTGTTCGCATATTCGGTGTTGTATATGCGATACAGAAGCGTATGGACTTGATTTTTAAGTCGTGTCCTCTCAAGCACTAAATCCTCTCGGTCTATCGATATTTCCTTTAACTGCTTGGCTTTCTCACTCTCCTTTGATATTGTATATGGCAGGAGCGTGTCAATACTTTGTATCATGACTTTAGCGACTCCTAGCGCATCTAGGGAATCACTTTTCTCTGGATGTGTTGCGTTTTGACGAGCTCGATCAACTAAAATACTTGGCACATGATAGACAGGATATTTTTCATACAAATATCCGGCTAATCGTTCGCCATATCCTCGGACATCTTCCAGTCCAATATATGGGGAGAGGACACCGCTGTGTTCTTTCACTTTCAGGTCGAGCGTTTCAAAGTCATTTTGGTAATTACCGACCGTGATTTCAAAGAGCTTCTCTCCGTAGGGAGAAATACCGACTGCGGTATGAGTGTCCTTGTGGACATCGATACCGACAAACATACAACTTTGTTTTTGGGCTGTTGTCATATATTTTTCTGTTAATTGCTAATCCTGTGTTTCGAGGACAGGTGTGCATGAATTGAATCCCCAGTATGCGAGAGTCATGTTCCCAAAGGGAGCGACCATCCGCTATTTGCTCATGTTCGTGCACAGAAGAGATTTGGAGCAATCCTCCGTCAGTCGTACTCCTTTCAGGGCGACAGGGTGCGGGTGTGCAATGCCAAACCTCATCTCTGCATTCTACTGTTTTTAGAAAAAATCGCTTAATCAATTAAATACAAAACCCAGTAGATTCTCTCATACTGGGGCGGGGAGGAATTTTCCATTTGCTCCGCTGATTTCTTTTGGCGAAATTCGGGCGGGCTTCCTATTTACCAGACCAATGCACTATCCTTTTTTCTTGACCAATAAATAATTTATTCAAAATATATCCGACAGTTCCAACCAGTAAAATCGCTGCATACATTTCTGGGATACGATAAACTAATTGAAAATCAATAATTCTTTTACCGAGACCGATTTGAGTCCCAATAAACATTTCCATTACTACCACAATTATTAAAGAAGTTGAAAGTGCAATTCTCAAACCAGCTAAAATTTGTGGTAGTGCTTCGGGAAAGATAAATTTTTTGAACAAAGAAAAACCATGAAAACCCATTACTTTCGCAACTCGATATCGAGAACGTTTTCCTAAACGTACACCGTAAATGGAATGAACAATAATTATAAATAATACCGCCCAAAAAACTAACATTATTTTTGCTAAATCACCAATTCCGAAAAATAAAAGAAACAAAGGGAACAGTGCCGTTGCGGGAGTAGATCGAAAAAATTCAATGATAAATTCAAAAGAATAATAAAAACGGTCAAAATATCCCATAAGCAATCCTAACGGCACACCAATCAGAGTGCCCATTACCAATGCTATAAAAGCTCGATAGAGAGTAAAAAATAAATCTCGCCAAATATCGATATGAATTAAAGACGAAAATAGCGCGACAGCAACTTTTTGAGGTGTTGGTAAAAACAAAGGGTTTATTAAATTAAGATTAGTTACGGCGAACCAAAACCCAACAAGAAGAATTGGTCCCAAAAATATGAATTTAATTTTTTTATATTTTTCCATAACTTTCAATAACTTGTTTTTTTATTTCTACAAAAAGTGGCGAAACTGTCGTCTCCTGATTTCTTGGGTGATCAAGTTCTACGTCTATAATTTTATTCACAACCGAAGGCTTGTGAGATAAAACTATTACCTTATTCGCCAAAAGAACAGCCTCGTCAATGTCATGAGAAACAAAAAGCACAGTAATGTTTAGATCTCTCCAAATTTCCATGACGAGCTGTTCCATTTCTGTTGTTGTATCAAAATCTAAAGAGGAAAAGGGCTCATCCATTATTAAAATATCTGGCTCAATTACCAAAGCACGAGCCAAAGCCGTTAGTTGTTTTTTGCCACCAGAAAGCATATAGGGGTATTTATCCCTATATTGTTCTAGTCTTAATAACTTGATAACCTTTTCAATTTTAGATTTTGCTTCATTTTGCTTGAATGAATAATTTTCAAAAGGCAAATTTATATTCTCCTCAACGGTTCGCCACGGTAGCAAGGACTCGTCATAATTTTGAAAAACATAACCTATCCTTAAATTAGGTTTTCCGTATTCAACATTCCCAGTAGTGGGATTTTCAATTTTAGCGACCAAATTAAGTAAGGTTGTTTTTCCTGAACCATTGGGGCCAAATATTGTAAGGAAATCACCCTCGTTGATGTCGAGGGTAACTTCCTTTATTGCGTTTGTTGTGTGTTGGCTAGAGTCGTGAAAGATTTTTCCCACCCTATCCACTTTGACGAGTGGCGTGCTCATATAAATTTATTCGCCAAATAATTTACTTACATCAATTTTCACTTTCAAATCACCCTCGTTGAATAACAGATCGGCATATTCTTGAATTTTGGCCACGTCAATACTTTCATTGCTTTTCATTGGGTAGCCAACCCCAACTTCTAGGGCAAGCTCCTCGTCAAGCGGTGTATATTTCGTCAAAATCTTTCTAGCTTCTACTGGATTATCTCGAAAATAGTCAATTGCTTTGTCATGTGCTTTTATAACCCTTTTGACTGTGTCTTCATTATTTGCGTAATAATTTTTTGTAACCGCGTAGACTGCATTATACGTTGGATCAACTAAATACTTCACAAGATTTTCAACTTTTCTACCTACTCCCTGTTTTTCGGCAATTGTAGCCGTTGGTTCTAGTGCAAATAGAGCGTCAACGGAACCGGCAATTAAGGCGTTAATTTGTTGCGCTGGCGCAATAGCCTGCATTGTCACAGAATTCGGGTCTACACCCACCGCTTTTAAGGCATACCTTAATTGGGCTTGCGTTGTTGACCCAGGGAAAAGCCCAACTTTCTTTCCTGCCAAATCCTTAATTGATTTTATTGTTTCATTATTAGCAGGCGCAACAATCCACAAAAATGGATATTCCGAAGAAGTAAACGAGGAAAGGATAGATTTAAATGTGTCGGGTTGATTTGCTTCTACTGAAAAGGCGACAGGATAAGCAAAACATCCAGAAACATCTATTCGTCCAGCAATTAAGGCATCGGAGACTTGATTGCTCGTGTCAAATTTTACCAGTTCAACATTCAATCCTTCGTCCGTATAGAATCCCTTTTCGTAAGCGATAAAATTAACAAGATCGCACGTAGACGCTAAGTAGCTCATTTTTACCGCTTTAATTTCCTTTGGTTTTTGTGCATACCAAAAAACAAACGCAATCACCGCCACAATTACGATTCCAATTATAATTTTTGTGTTTTTCATAATTTTTTCTTTATTAATAAAATTTTACTTATAGTTTACCCCCCCCCGATACTTTTGCAATACTCATTTGATTATATCATCTACACTTACATCAAGGGCTTTCGCCACCTTTTTCAAGGTTTCAAGTGTCGGATTTTTATTTTCCCCTGACTCCATTTTGATAAGGGTATTATTGGCGACATCGGCCAGTCTCGCCAACTTCTCTTGCGAAAGCCCTTTGGCTTCCCTTAATCGCTTTATGTTGTTTGATAAATTTTGGCTTGTTGACATATCTTCATTAAAAGATTAACATTATAGTAGAGGTATCCATTTACCTGTTACTACTATGATGTTACACCAAAATTTCAAACAAATCAAATTGCTCAATGGATTTTTTGTGTTGCCCGCCCGAATTTCGCCAAAAGAAATCAGCGGAGCAAATGGAAAATTCCTCCCCGCCCCAGTATGAGAGAATCTACTGGGTTTTGTATTTAATTGATTAAGC
>Ga0209727_1000772_pt1 | contig 32091 bp, 47 predicted proteins | sample RifGroC1_FD_183995 | JGI IMG/M metagenome (GOLD analysis project Ga0209727, IMG submission 183995) | Groundwater microbial communities from Rifle, Colorado, USA - Groundwater C1 (SPAdes) (version 2) | ecosystem: Environmental > Aquatic > Deep subsurface > Groundwater | place: Rifle, Colorado...
TCCGCCCGCCGAGCCCAGCCAGTTCCGTTCGGATATTTTCAAACAGACACCGCCATGGATATGGAGAAACTTCGGGTGGTGCTTGATAAAAAGAGCGTGAAAACAAAAGTTGTACAAATACTTATAATTGGATTTTGTCTGCTGGTCTTTTTTGATTACATTTTTTACATACTCTGCCGAGCAAAGATATGTTTACCCTGGCCGTTTTTATAGGAATTTACTCATATGCGCTGGCGATATTGGGGTGGTTAGGGAGGTTGGGGTGGGGGGAGATTTGGGGAGTGACAACAGTGATGTTGATGGTGGGTCTTTTCCACCTTAGAAAGTTTGCCGTAGGACAAATAGGTCATATAGGATTAATAGGACTAATAATTGCGCAGGCGGGGGTGAATTTGGTGGGGGCGATGGGGCCGGAGAGAGGGTTTGACGCACTGTGGTACCACTTGCCGATTCCTAAAATTTGGTTAGAAGCCCACAAAATATTTTTCATTGGGGGAAATTTGTACTACTCGGCGATGCCGAAACTTGTGGACATGTTGTATGTGTGGGGCGAGACACCGGCGAAGTTGATGCATCTGGTCTTTGGTCTTTTGTCTACAGCTGTCACTTATAAACTGGCCCGGAAATGGTTGGAACAGAAATGGGCTTTGCTTGCGGCTGTGATCTTTTACTCTAACTTGGTGGTGGGGTGGCAGTCGATCACGGCATATATTGATCTGGGAAGAACGTTTTTTGAAGTGTTGGCATTCTACTTATTGGTAAACAAGAAGATTTACAAATCGGCCATAGTAATTGGGCTGGCCATGGCCACGAAAATCTGGGCCATGGGCAGCTTAGGAATTTTGGGGGTGTTGGTGGCGTTGGGAATGGGCTGGAGAAAGAGCGTTAAATTTGTGATTTTGGCCTTAGTGGTGGCGGCTCCGTGGTACGTGTTTGCCTGGGCCAGTACTGGAAATCCAATATATCCAATAGGGTCGGTGCCTATTGATGTGGTGTGGGGAGGAATAAATATACTGAGATTAGCCGACCCCATAAACCCAATTTATGTCATGGTTTTACCGGTTATATGGATGGCGCGCAAAAAAATTCCGGTGACAATCATGGCTTATTGTCTACTTTCATTTGGTATGTGGTATATAACACCCAGAACTGGCGGAGGGAGATTTTTGCTGCCGTATTTGCCGGTGTGGAGTGTGGCGGTAGCCGTAGTTATCAAGAGACTAAGAGATGAAGAGATTAAGAAGTTTTTGGTGGCGACGGTGATAGCGTTGGCGGTGATTTCGATTGGATACCGGGCGGTGGCGAATTATGGTTTGATGGTCAGACCCAGATCGAGTGACTTGCCGGTGCAGTTGGATTTGGGGCGGAAGACGTAGATTTTTGAATCACCGTAGGGGTGAGTCAAGACCGTGACTGGCTCCATGAATTTAAGAAGACCGACGGCGTTTGCGTCGCGGGTGGCTAAATATAAAGGCCCGGGATAGGAGAGACAGGAATATTGCGACAGGTCTTCGGTAAACAATTGGGCGTCAAGATATGAGACGGTGATACGGGGATGGTCTCTGAAATACACCAACAATGCTGCTTCGGGGTTGCCGGAAAAAAGACCGATACCCAGTGTGAGCTGTTGGTCTTTGGCCAAATGGGAGAAATAGTCTATGGCCTGACGGACGTTGTAGCCCGAGGGTTCGGAGGTGACGTAGCCGCCGATGTAGGAATATGAGGTGAAGCGGTCTATAAGACGAAAATAATCTGGGGGATTGAGGGTCTGCAGAAGAACAAGAGCCGCGGGAATGACAAGAGTAAGAAAAAATACAAAACGGCGACGAATGGCAGCTGCGGCGAAGAGGAGAAGGGGAGGTAAAAATGGAGCCAGATAGCGGTGAATGAGGAACTTGCCGGTGAGTACTTGGATAAGGAGGGGGAGAAAAACCCAAACAATAAGCGGCCAATGGGTGCGGCGGAATTTAACCAGGCCGATGAGGGAAAAAATGAGAATGGGGGGAGTGAGAAACCAGAAAAGAATGTCCGCAACGGTGGCGAAATTAGCAAAAAGGACGGGGCTGGGAAAGTGCAGGTACTGGCCGGTAAGGGATGAGGTTTTTTGCCAGATAGGCTGGAGGAGCATGGGAAGAGTGACTAGAAGGGCCAGGAAAATAGAAAGTAGAAAGTAGAGGATCGAGCGGCCGAAGTTCTTGGACTTGAGAACCGAAAGGGCGTATATGAGGAGAAAGGGGGCGAAGAAGAGGAGGGCGGTGGGTTTGATGAGCAGTCCTAGGCCCAAGAGAAGGCCAGAAACCACTGGTTGGTCAACGAAATAAATGAGCCAGACAAAAACTGCGGCCAGAGCAGATTCCATGAGAGCCTGGCGGTCGTATAAGTGAAATAATGGAGATAGGAGATAGAAGATAGGAGCCAGTACGGCGACGGAAGGAGAAAAGAGCTTTTTACCTAAAAAGTAGAGACCGAGGAGAGTGAGGGCTCCAGTGAGAACGGAGACGAGGCGGCCGGCCAGAAGAGGATCGGAGACAACCGATTCGGATAAACCAAAAAGCCACATGACTAGTGGTGGCTTGGCGTCGTAGAGTGAGTACCAGAGATGGTTGGGGGCGTGAATGGCGCGCCAACCCCAATCCAGATAATTGGTCTCGTCGGTAAAAATAGGGAGAAGAGTTAGATTCGGGAGGCGGATGAGAAAATAGGCGATGAGAAGAAGCGGAACCATAGTTGGGTGATGGGATCATAATAATCCAAACGGCGGGGGGAGCGATAGGTGGCGGGTGAAACGGAGAGCAAATGGAGATAAGGGCCGGAGTAAAGATCGTAGGGGTCGGATATGGCGGACGGAGAAATATATAAAGCAGAGGCAGTGGCAGGCAGCTTAGCTGCCCAGCCGGGTTCGTTGACGAAGATGGTAGTCCCGCGGTATACCCCCTGGAGCTGGGGGCGGGCAAAATGAGAGGTAACATAAATGCCATCTGGGGGAAGAGTAGCGGCGAATTTGGCCTCTTCGAGGTAGGGGATGGGACCGCGAAGTAATGAAAGAGCAGGAACGCTTGTGAGCAAGAGATAGGCGATAGTAATAGAAATTAGAAATTTGTGATTAGAAATTAGGAGAGCGGTTAGATAAGCTAGGCCGAAGCTGGCAATGAGGGCGTGGCGGCCAAAGAACAGCGAGTCCCACCATTGGTTAGTAATGAGGGTTGGGCCAAGCCACAAGAGAATTAGTGTGGCCGTTCGGTGCTGCGGCTGCGAGTGCTCGGCGGCCTTCCCCTCGGCGCCACTCGGGGTGGCACCCCCTGCGCGCTCGATCCACAACACCTGCACGGCCGCTATTAGTGAGAGAATCACTATTAGGTTAGTATTGTTGCGCAAAGTGGGAATGAGAATATTGCGGAGGGTGGGGAGGAGGGAAAATTGGACATGCTCGCCGAGTTTGGGAATAAAGGAGACTGTGCCTACGAGGATAGAGATTAGAGAGTAGAGAATAGAGGAACGACGGGAGGGGGCGATGTAGATGAGCCAGGGAAGCCAGAGGAGAACGCCGGGGTGGGTGGTGGTGGATAGAAAGTAGAAAATAGAAAATAGGAGATACCGGCGACGGACGAGAAAATACGCGGAGATGAAAAAGAGGGGAACGTAGACGGCCTCCATCATGATGGTTACCTGGCTGATCCAAAGAAGAGGCAAGAGAGAAACGATGATGGCTGCTAATTTACTATTCGTGATTTTGTAAAAACAATAAATGCCCGTTAACCCCAGAAGTATTTGAAAAGGAATGACTAAAGACGGTGACAGGTGGTAAATGGGCCAGAGAAGGAGAATGTAGCCGGCGTGGAGAGGCAGGTGACCGGTGGTGAGGGCATGCCAGAGATTAGGATCGGCCAGGCGAGTCAGATATTCGGGCGAGTCGAAGAAGACAGGTCCGGCATTGGCGAATATAATACGGGATATGATGAAAGCGATAGCCAGCATTGCGGCTACTATACTACTGATTGTTTTGGGAGTGGGAGGGACTTGCGGGTGGGCGGCGGCTGATTTTGGGAAGCGATTTATGATTTACGATTCACGATTTATGAATACCAAGCTTGTAAAATGGTGTTTTGGGGGATTACCGCTGGTAAACGAGATAGACAAGATTTTGGGGGATAAGACGTATATAGTTCTCTTGCAGAACAACACGGAGCTAAGGGCGAGCGGGGGATTTATGGGTTCCTTCGTCAAGCTCAAAACTCAAAACTCAAAGCTCAAAACTATGGAAGTGGAAGATATATATCAACCGGATGGGCAGGTGGTGGGATATGTAGAACCGCCGGCACCGATTAAAAAAGCTTTTCCGTTTGGGAGCTGGAAATTACGAGACGCGAACTGGGATGTAGATTTTTCTGTAGCCGGAGAGCAAATAGCCTGGTTTCTGGAGCAGGGGGGAGAAAAAGTTGACGGTATTATTGCTGTCAACCTGTCGTTTGTTAATTTGTTACTTGGTTACTTAGGGGAAATAAAAACTGTGACGTATGACGAGCGGGTGACGGCCCAGAACCTGGCGCAACTGGCGCAAACTTACTCGGAAGTAAATAAAGAAAAGCGGGATTTTTTGGGAGCGGTGGGGGCGGCCCTTTTTGAAAGAATAAAGACGATAGGACCAATAGGACAATTAAGACTAGTAGGACTAATATACAGGGAATTACAAAAGGGGCAGATATTGGTGTGGATGAAGGATCAGGAATTAGCGTCTAGCGTTCAGCGTTTAGGATGGGATGGGGGGTTGGGGAATTACGGGGGGGACTACCTGTACATAGTGGAGTCTAATCTGGGGGCGAATAAGGCTAACTGTTGTGTGACTCGGAGCGTGAAACAGACAGTAAACAGTCTAAGTCAAAGTCTAAGAGAGAGATTGACGATAAAATGGGAGAATAGCAGCCAGTTTGAGAATCCCCAGCCGCCGGTGTTTTGGGGAGGAAATTACATCAATTATGTGCGAGTTGTAATACCGGCTGCTGCGCAGGTAAAAGACGCCGAAAAGTATGATATTGAGGAACGGGGGCGGTTCAAAATCGTAGGGTTTTGGGTGACGGTGCCGGCGGGGGGCGAAGCCACTGTGCAGCTAGAGTATAAGAGTGTAAGAGCAGGAGAGCGGGAGATGTTGGTGAGACGACAGCCGGGGATTGAGAGTTTTCCGTACAAATTAGTAGTGGATGGAAAAGTGATAGTTGCGACTGACATTGACCGGGACCAGGAGTTTGGTGTAGGATCGGGACAATGAGATTAGTGGGAATGTGGGGATCGTTAGTAGTGATAGCGCTGGTGGTGGGGTTATTGAGTTTTCGCACAGTGCCGTCGGGAGAAGTGGCAGTCGTAACCAGATTTGGACAAGTAACGGGGCGGGTGCTAAATCCTGGAGCCAGCCTGATCTGGCCGTTTGTGGAAGGGACAGTGTATTACAACACCAAGAAAATCACGTATGAAACGGTGCCAGTAGAAAAGAAAACCAGTTCGAATGCGGATTACAAAGACTTTCCTGTAGATACCAATACTAAGGACGGCCAGCCGGTAGATATTAGTTACACCGTAAGGTTTAGTGTGGACCCGACTAAAGCTACCTGGGTAGCCCAAAATATTGGACCAGAAGAAGCGTTGGTTGAGAAAGTGGTCAAGACAGAAAGCCGAATCTGGGCCAGAAACGTACCTCGAGACCATTCGGCGGAAGGGTTATATACCGGAGAGGGATCGATAAAGGTGCAGGATGCCATCTTTGACAAACTGAAACCGGTATTTGAGCAAAACGGATTGATTCTAGACATGGTGGGAGTAAGAGAAATTATTTTCGACAAAACGTATGTAGACGCCATCAAGTCCAAACAGGTGGAGTTGGTAAGAGTGGAAGTTGAGAAGAATAAAGCAGCCCAAGAAGAATATCGCAAACAGCAAAGAATTACAGCGGCGGAAGGCCAGGCCAGAGAACAAGAACTACAGAGAACTACGATTTCCGACGCGCTACTTAGGAAGTTGTGGATTGAGAAATGGGACGGGAAACTACCGACGTATGTGGGAGGGGAGAACACCAGCGCGCTGCTGCAGATTCCAAAGTAAATGGACCAAGTCGAAGAAATAAAAAGCAAGGTGGATATTGCGGAGCTTATCCAAGAATATGTGCCGTTGAAAAAAGCGGGGAGAAATTTCAAGGGGTTGTGTCCATTCCATGGAGAAAAGACTCCATCGTTTATGGTCAATCCGGAGTTACAGATATTTAAATGTTTCGGTTGTAATTCGGGAGGTGATGCATACACTTTCCTCCAAAAAATGGAGGGCATGGAGTTTGGAGAAGCGCTGCAACACCTGGCTGACCGGGTGGGGGTGAAACTGGTGTCTTATCGGCCGACGGGGGCGGAGCAAATAAAAGAAAAACTGGTAGGGATAAACACGCTGACGGGCCAGGTGTATCACTGGTTGCTGACGCAGCAAAAAACGGGTAAGGGAGCTTTGGAGTATCTTAAGGGCCGGGGGATAACAGATGAGGCGATAGATAAGTTTAAGCTGGGATTTGCACCAAACAACTGGGACTTTCTGACTAAGTTTTTGGTGGGGAAGAAAAAATATGCAGCCGACGATTTAAATAGGGTGGGCCTGGGGGTAAAAAACTATGACCGGTTTAGAAACCGGATTATGTTTCCCTTGACTAATGTGAGAGGCCAAGTGATGGGGTTTGCGGGGCGGGTCATGCCTGGCGCTTCGGAAAAAGAGGGTGGCAAATATGTCAACACTCCCGAGACGGAGATTTACCACAAAAGTGAATTGCTGTATGGGCTGGACGTGACTCGGGCAGAGATCAAAAATGCCGGGTGGGCGGTAGTGGTGGAGGGAGAAATCGACGCCATTGCCTCGTGGCAGGCAGGAGTAAAAAATGTGGTGGCCATTAAAGGCTCGGCTCTGACGGAAAAACAGGTGGAATTGCTGCGGCGGATTTGTGACACGATTGTATTGGCCCTGGATATGGATGTAGCGGGGGACGCGGCGTCGCGGCGGGGAATAGAAATAGCGGATAGAAATGGCTTGATGGTAAAGGTGGTCAAACTGACTGGGGCTAAGGATCCGGGGGAGTATGCTATTGCTGATTCAGAGGGATGGAAGAAGGCGGTAGCTGAAGCTATTCCGGTATATGACTTTTATTTGCAATCGGCGGTAGAACGATATGGATTAGAAGTAGCAGGCAAGAAAAAGATTGGGCAGGAACTGTTGCCCATTTGGGCCGGTATTTCTGATGAGATAGTGAAGGCGCACTATATTAAGTTGCTGGCCAAAACCTTGGGAGTGGAGGAGGAAGATATTCGTCATCAGATGACGAAAACTCTAATTTCTAAATCCGAAACTCTAAACAAATCCCAAGATTCAAAACAACAAATTCCAAGGAGGGAAATTCTGGAAGAGTACGTGATTGAGTTGGCCTTGAAAGGGGGAAAAGTATTGCCTGAATTAAAGACGGATTTTTGGGCCAGGGTGGCTGAGGAATTGGTGAAGGACGGTAACCCTAAGAAACTGCCGGAGGAGCTGCGGGAAAGAACCCAGATACTATTGCTTAAAGACGGAGAATTCGAAGAGAAGGAGTGGGAAACTGCCCTGCGGGAACTAGAGGAATTAAACATACGAGAACAAATTGCGGCAGGGGAGGGAGACGTGCGGAGACTGACCAAGAGATTAGGGGAGTTGACTAAGGACAAATAGCAGGCTATACTCGGCCTACCGCTTGACACGGCCCTTTTTTGTATGGTGAAGCTGACGCCTGAAGCCAAAAACCTGATTGAGCTGGGGAAACACCAGGGGTTTTTGACATTGGATGATATTTTGAAAGTGTTTGGCGATGCCGAAGATAGGGTGGGGGAGCTGGACGCGCTGTATCAAAAACTGCTGGAGGCAAATGTGGACGTATTTGAGACGGTAACGGAGGACGAAATCAAGGCCGATGAGAAATCGGTGGGGGAGCTGGAAAAAGAGATAGAATCATTAACCAAGATAGAGGGGGGAATTACCACCGACCCGGTGAGAATGTATCTGCGGGAGATTGGGAGAATCCCGCTTTTGAAATCGGTGGAAGAAGTGGATCTAGCCCAAAAAATTGAGAAAGGCGACCGGAAATCAAAAAGGAAGCTGACGGAATCGAATTTGAGATTGGTGGTTTCCATAGCCAAAAAGTATGTGATGCGGGGACTTTCTTTACTCGACTTGATTCAAGAGGGGAACCAGGGACTGATCCGGGCCGTCGAGAAATACGATTGGCGCAAGGGGTATAAATTCTCAACGTACGCCACGTGGTGGATTCGGCAGGCCATTACCCGGGCCATTGCTGATCAAGCCAGAACTATCCGTATTCCTGTACATATGGTGGAAACTATCAACAAGCTGGTAAGAACTCAAAGAAGATTGATGCAGGAACTGGGACGGGAACCCACGGCGGAAGAAATCGCGACGACTATGGGGGAGGGGATGGTTCCCAATCGGGTACGGGAAATTTTGAAGATTGCCCAGGAAACTACTTCTTTGGAGACGCCGGTGGGGGATGAAGATGACTCGATGCTGGGAGACTTTATTGCCGACACATCTCAACCCAGCCCCATTGAAGCGGCCTCAAAAGAGCTGCTCAAAGAAAATCTGGAAGAGGTGCTGGCGACACTGACGGACAGGGAAGCGAAGGTGCTGAAAATGCGGTTTGGTTTGGAAGGCAAGAACCCCATGACTCTGGAAGAGGTAGGCCGGGAATTCGGAGTAACCAGAGAACGTATTCGTCAAATTGAAGCTAAGGCGCTGCGAAAACTGAAACACCCGTCACGGAGAAAGAAACTGCAGGATTATTTAGATTGAGGAAAGTACCTAACGATGTTAGCTATTACTCTTTCTCCTATTTCTAGTGGGTTTCCAAGTGGAACGTACTCCATGTTTCTTCCTATTGCATAAAAATCTCCTCCTGGTCCAACAAATAAATACTTTTCTGATTGACGGGAGCTGTATTGGGGTTCGATATTTAAGTCGGGGAATTCAGCTTGAGCTGCGGCGACTATGTCTGTGAATCGGCTTGTATCGATTGCCATTTGAGCGTGATTTAGTAATCCGTACCCGATGGGAGTAAATTCATACAATTTCCAGCGATCAGGACGATTTTGGGTGAGGAGGCGACCAATGTTGGGAATGTCACCTTGGTTTTGTTGAGTAACTACTGTTCGCACGGTGGTTTGTATGGACGGATAGTCGGAACGGATTAAAGCTAACGCGGCTAGAGCCGCATCGAAACTGCCCGTATTCCCAATTCTTAGCAGTCCATTGACTATGGCTGACGAGCCGTCGATGGGGATGCCAATTTCATGGATATAGTTTAGGACGTTTACACTAAGAGTTAATTGCTCTGGGAGCAGGAGACAATTAGTGGAAAGAGTAACTCTAAATCCGAGAGCACAGGTTGCCAACATAAGCGACCCTACGTCTTCTCGGAGTAGGGGTTCTCCGCCAGTGACACATAAATCAGTTGCTCCTTTGTTTCTTAAACTTGCAATTAGCACAAACCATTGGTCAAGGTTGAGACCATCCTTGATGGAGTGTTCTGGTCCCCAACAGTACGGACAGGTTAAGTTACATCTGGCCGTGGTCATGATATCTACCCTTTTGGGGAACTCTGCCATGCTTCGGATTATACTCGCAGGTTCAAATGGGATTGGGATTATTTGGATTAGGAGAAGTACTGTTTGACTTTAGGGTCATTGCTAAGAAGCATAAGTTTCTCTGATTTGGCTTGGGCGACCAGCATGCGGTCGAAGGGGTCTTTGTGAATGGGTGGTAGTTTTAGTAAAGCCAGAACATGGTCAAGTTTAATTGGTAAAAGTTCAAACTCAAGGTCTTCGAATATTTTGGTGACCGGAATATCTAGCTGAAGCTTTTTTAGCATCACCTTGATAGCAATTTCCCACGTACTGATTATGCTGAGGAATACTATGTTTGATTTGTCTCGAACGATATTTCTGGTATCGGGTTTGAGCTTAGGGCTTCCTTCAATGCTCCAAAGGAATACGTGAGTGTCAAGAAGATACCTCATGGTTCAATTGACCCACCGTAAAACATCTCGTTTATTTCATCGGATTCGTCGTCGAAGTCGGGGGACATGTGGATTTTACCTTTAAACTTGCCTATGACGCGATATTTCTTGGGAGTGGGAAGCTTGGAAAGTTTAACAGTTGGCTTTCCGGCGCGGGCGATGATGACGTCTTCACCTGCTAGAGCCATTTCGATCAATTGGGAAAGTTGGGTTTTGGCCTGATGAGTGTTAAAAACCTGCATACTTGTATATTAGCTAACTTAGCTAAGTTTAAGAGAGTGTCTGGAAATTGTCAATAGCTAGATTTTGGCTGTATACGGCTGTAATTCCCTTTATAATAAATATATAAATATAGGGATATATAATTCGGCCCGATGCACACTTTTGAGGTGTTTATCAGGGGTGACCGGGTGGAAGCCAAAGACTGGCATGAGCTGGTGCGGTGGCTATCTGGTCGGGCGGAGAATTTTGAAATAGAGGTCGAATTTGGGAATGGGAACGGCTTGGAAATTTGGGTGCGCACCGAAGCTACACTACAAGCTGGAACACAAGGATTATTTGTGTTGAAGCCGGAGGTGAAATATGGGGTATAGATTACCGATAAGTAAAAATTGGCTGGAGGCAAGAAAGCAGGAAGAGTGGACGAGGGGGAGAACCATAACGGCTGTGAAATTAACTTTTAGGAAGTTGTGGAGAATAATGGTGTGTCAGGTGAGGGTGAATTTACGGGATGGCCGGGGCGAGGAGAAGACGTCGGCGTATTACACTTTGGGGAATCCACTTTTAAACTTTGAGGTGGATTTTGGGAAGAAACAGCTAGAGAAGAAGCCGTTGCCGGTAGTGGTCGAACTGGGTGAAGCAGAAGAGCTGCTTAGAAGTAGGGGAGAAGGTGGTGGGAAGATTCTAGAAGCCGGGCGGAAGTTTTTGAAGCTGGATAGCTTCGACTTTGCCAAGCACGCGTTAGTGGTTGGCCAAACCGGGGTGGGGAAGTCGAAACTATTAGAGATATTGGTAGGGCGGTTGCGCAGAGACTACAGGGATGAGTATGGGGTAGTGGTGATTGATCCCCACGCGGCAATGAAATTTCCTGAAACAGATGGCGCGGTTTTGGATTTTGTGCGTGGGGGGTGCGAGTTGTTTGGAAGCAGGATGGATCCGCACATGACAACGGAAATGACAACGCTGGTTTTTAAGGCAATGTTGGGAAGCCAGTATGGAGCTAAGCTAGAAAGAGTGCTGAAATTTGCAGTATTTACGCTTTTGACGGCCGGAAAAATGTCGGTAGCAGGATTGAGAAAATTTTTAGGAGAAATAGAGTTTAGAAATGAGGTCTTGGGAGGGATAGGAGAAAATAATCAGCTGAAGCATTTTTGGGAGACTGAATTTTCAGAGATAGAAACAAAATATTATGAAACGGCAGTAGCTCCAATATTGGCGGTGATTGATGAGCTAAGCCTGACAACGGCGTTTTCTGGGGTGGGAGCAGCGAGCCTGCCGGGATTGATACAAGAAAAAGGCCTGGTGTATGTATCACTGAATCGGACAATTTTGGGCGATCGGGCTACTCGGATGATTGCGGGTTTGGTTATGCAGCAAGTTTTTATGCTGGCAATGACTAGTGGGGTAGGAAAGAAGCTAATTTTGGTAGTAGACGAGATATCTTTAATTGAAAATGAGGGACTAGCAACGATTTTGGCTGAAGCCAGAAAATTCGGGCTGACGGTGTATGTGTCGCAACAGTATTTGAGCCAAGTGTCGGGAGGGTTGCTGGCATCGATCTTGGCCAATATTTATAACTATTTCGTATTTAGAGTGTCTGATGAAGACGCCCGGGTTTTGGGAAGGAATATGAGTCTGGTTTTTCCTGAGTGGGTGATTGAGGAAGCCAAGAAAAAGGGAATTTCGGAAGAGGAATTAAAAAAGCAGATACTGGTAAAGTTAGACCCAAGGATGTGTGTGGCCAGATTATTTGCCAATGGAAAATATTATCCGGCACTTGAGGGGAGGACAGTAGATTATGAACAAAGTGGGTGATTATATTTTGGAACAAGTGTTGGGAGAACCGGTTTACTTTTCGGAAAAGTTTGTGGAAGGGATACCTTTGCCGGAGAAGGCAAAAAGCTACATATCTGGCAAGGAGGTGTGGGTGGCCAGTGGGGAGAAAGATAAGCTGATTAGTCAGCAAGAGGTGGCAGACAAGTTTAAAGGGGAGGGGTGGATGAGAGAAAAGCGATCAATGGAAACAATGCGGGATATATTGCAAGCTTGGCAGGAGATAAATCATGAGGTGGCTAGTAGGAGTGTGAATTCGGCGGAGGTAGAAGAGTCAGACGGAATTTATAACAGCCAGGGGGTATATAGGAGCAGTTCGATCTTTGACTCGAAAAACATCATGTGGTCATATAAGCTGTTTGACTGCCAGTACATGTTGGGAAGCCGGGATGACTCTGCTTGCTCTTTTGGCGCAAGAGTGAAAGAATCCGTTTACTGCTCACATTGCTTTGAGGTATCGTGGTCACACAAAGTTTCAAGATCAATGTTCATTCACGATTGTACGGATGTGACAGAGTGTTTGTTTTGCGCGCACTTGCGGTCGAAAAAATATTGCGTGGCCAATATGCAGCTTGAGGAGAAAGAATATTTTCGAGTGAAGAAAATGGTAGTGGAATGGATAAAACAGAATTATTTGGATTGATCTTCGGGTTCCGGGGGGAGGAATTCTTCACCATTAGACTCTGATTTTTTGTAAGTACTGTTTAACCACTGAATATAGTCACAACCGGTGGGTTTTTTGGCCTCTTTGTCCCAGCCGGAAGTGGAACATTTCTTCATTTTCTTACCGGAGCTGGTGGTAAAGAGCACCAAGGGTTCGTCACATTTGGGACACTTCTCATCCAGAGGCTCGGTGGAACTGCCAATCCACTCGATATAGTCACAGCCGGTGGCGGTTTTGGTGGTCTTGTCCCAGCCTCCGGTGCTGCATTTCTTCATCTTCTTGCCAAAGCGGGTGACTTGGAGAACTAAAGGCTCGCCACACTTGGGACATTTTTCGTCTAAAGCGACCGGTTCAATGACCAGCCATTTGACGTAATCGCAGCCAGTGGGTTTGACTTTGGGGTCCCAAGGACCGGCGGTACTACATCTTTGGAGTTTCTTTCCTGATTGGGTTTCGATGACTTCGCCCAGTGGGGCTCCGCATTTGGGACACTTTTCATCGTTGGCCATGAAAGAAGGATAGCATAATTGCTTTCTTAATACCTCACCCCTTGCGTTCCCCTCTCCTTAATAAAGGAGAGGGATGTTTTTGACGTCAGGGCCCTGGCGGGGAAATTTTGGGTCAGGTGCGATAAAATAGGGGAGTTCTTTCATATTCCGCAGTGGCGCAACGGTAGCGCGGCTTCCTGTTAAGAAGAAGGTTGTAGGTTCGAATCCTACCTGCGGAGCACTGTTGAATTATTTGGCTGTTTTGCCAATATAAAGTAAGGTTTCTTCCAGTCAAATCGGGCTTTTCCGTCTTTCCAAACAAGGTTCTCACAAAATATGGTTATCAACTCTATTTTGTTCTCTGGCAACGCAATAGCAAGTCGTTTAGTTACATATTTGACGTTATCAAGGAAGTTGTACATGAGCTCATCTAATTCGTGAACTATGTTTTCGCATTTAACCAATGTGCTTCGGTATAGAGCAATTTGAAGGTTGCTGTCTTTGATTAGTTTTTCGTAATCTGTTTGAAGTATTTTATCATCGGCAAATTTCCTTCCTGCCTCAACTTGTATCCGTTCCTCATAGGCAATCCTCTCACCGAGTTTCCTAATTTGTTCTTTTATTTTTATTTTTTCCGGCTGGTTCATTTCGCTAACATAATCTCTGCATACACTCCATGTTTCTTGGTCAATTTCAATATGGCTAAATTCCTCAATTAGTCGTGCTTCAAAGGTTTTTTCGTCAACGTATGTTGTCCTTGCCATATTCTTGCAGGGCTCGCCTCGTTTATCACACCTGTAATAAGTAATACCCTTTTTGTGAGTACCGGATAGCATCCTTCCGCACAAACCGCACCTGGCAATACCGGAGTAGGCATAGGTCATGTGTGTGGTTTTGGGATGCTTACTGTTTTGTAGGACGTCCTGAACCTCATAAAACAGCTCGGAGGGAATAAGCCACTCATATTCGCCCACAATTCGTTCTTCCTTGTGGTAAAAAATACCCGTGTACTGTAAGTCCTGCAATCTATTGAGCCATGTGTTTTTTGAGATTTTACCCGTTGTTGACCTTTTGGCCGTGGATTTCAACCCGATACTGTAAGCAAAATCAGCGATTTCTTGGAGAGTGTATTTTCCGGTAGCGAATTGTTCAAAAACCACCCTAACCATAGGTCCTATTACTGGGTCAATTTTCCATAACTTTTGGCCTCTTAGTCCTTCGGTTACATAACCAAGTACGGCCGGTCTTGCGGGGTGTCTTAATTTTTGGGCTTTTGACTTCATGCCCGCTTTGGTTCTATATGAACCTTCATCGCTTGATTTCTTAGACATAGCAAATTCAATAGCAACCATTAACTGGTCGGATGAGGAGTTGGTAAACACTTTGGAGGGGGTAAAAATGTATTTTATCGTTCCATTTTGCAAATACCACAAAACCATTCCTCCATCCGCAAAATTCCTTGCCAACCGGCTTATTTCGGTACAAACTATTCCTTCAACTTTACCTTTATGCTCTTTCAGGTAATCAAGCATTTCCTGAAAATCATCCCTTACAAACGCCTCGTAGCCGGTTTTGTCATCCTCAAATGATTTTTCAATTCTTAAGTTGTACTTGGTAATCGCTTCCTGTGCAAAGCTCCGTTGATAATCCATTGAGTTTAGTTGTTTGTTTGCTTGGCCTTGGGCGTCGTCCTCGGACGATTTACGAAGGTATGCAACCACACTTTTGATTTCGTTTTTATTCTCCTCCATGTTTGTTTTTTTTAACTACGGAATTGAACCTTTTAATAGCTTCAATTAGCGGAATTTGGGTTTCGGATTTTCCCTTAATTTTTACAAACTCCTCAAGGTCGGTATCAACGACGGTGTATTTAACGACTTTTCCTTTAACCTTTTTTTCTTTTACTCTCCTTTGATATTGAGGTTCCGTATAAATCTTGTGCACCACTGCCACAAAACGCCGAATATCTTTTAAGAGATGAGGGCTATCTTTGTCTGCTACTTCGGGATGCCGCTCTTTAAGATGTGTAATAAGTTTTTTCTTGGCTGGTGTATCGTCGCTCATTAGCAGTATTTTACAGTTTCAAGAGTATTGTTACATCACTGTTTTAACTAAAGTTCATCAACTACCGACTAAACTATTTGATATTTACGAGTACTTTGCAGTCGGTGTCAAATGTTCCACTTGTTTTAGCTTCTTGTTCAAGAAAATTACAAAGATTTGACTGGTCAAAATTGTTCCAATTTATTTTGTCGAACGTAGCTTTATCAATTGCATACGAAAGAACGATATTATCCTTTTTGTTACCATATTTGTCGGTTGTTTCTGCATAATACCAAACAACAATATCGTAAGCATTTAAGCTTGAATTGCCAAAGACTGCTTGAAAAACGCCCGAAGATACTTTGCCTGATGTTCTGAGTAATGAGTTTTTGTCAAAGAAACTTTTTACATCTACACTCACGGTTATCATTTTTGTATCTTTTGGCCTGTCTAGGTCTGCATTTTCTGTTTCGATAATACGGTAACTTATATTACTATCTATTTTGTGTATGGTGTTGGAAAGAGTTTCCTCAAATATTTCCTGCGGACTTTTAGTGGTTGTCGGTTTTTCTTCTTTTTTCTCAGCTGGCTGAGGAGTAGGAACAGGAGTCATGGTACTTTTCTTACTACTAGAACTACCCAAAATTAGAACTACAGTAAATACGCCTGTAATTATCCATTTAGTTTTCTTACCCCAATTGGCATACCTCCACATTAGATACAGACCTGCCGGAAAGAAAAAGACAAGTAAAGCAATTATGACCAGTGTTCGCCTGTACCACTTATTCTCCATCAAAGGAATTTTATCATAAATGAGACTTATCGTCTCTGGATACATAGTCTTCTTTACAAGAACATTAGGTCATGGAGGATGTACGAAGAACATTTGGCAAACAATTAAGGAAACTTAGAGAGGAACGAAAACTCACCCAAGAGGAATTAGCCGACCGTGCCGGTATGCACTTTACTTACATTGGTCAGATTGAGAGGGGCTTGAGAAACCCATCTTTAATCAACCTACATAAACTCTCCAAGGCATTAAAAATCGGTGGCGGTCAACTATTTCCTTTCTAGGACTTATCTTCTTCGTTTGTTGTCCTTCTGGGCTTATAATTCAATCTATGAAATGTTGTCAGTGTGGTAAACAAGCCATTGTTCAGTATCAGTTTGGGCCACTCTGTGTTGACTGTGATTGGAAACTTGCTCAAGCGCAGGAGTCACGAAGTCAAGGTTACGAGCGAATGATTAACTATTTATCTGACCAGATGGATGCCACTCTTGGTATTGGTAGAATCGGTGCCCGGTTTCCAGAACCAAAGCCTCCCGTCATAAATCACGCACCAGTAACTCTTAATTCGATTGCAATAGACAGGAGCGTGGTGGGAAGTGTGAACACCGGATATATTAGCTCTCTGGAAATAAATATGAGTGGTATACAGCAAGTAAATAGTGACGGCGCTGACAAAATAAAGGAATTTGCAGAAGCAGTTTTGAAGGAAGACAGACTGGGCAAAATCCAGAAAGAGGAAATTATTCAACAATTGAATTATTTGGTTGAACAATTTAAGGTCCCCGCGGAGAAACGTAGTATGGCAGTTATCAAGTCGGTTGGGACTGGGATAATTGGTCTTATCAACTTTTCTGCTAGTTTGGTAGCTTTATGGGGTCCAGTAAAGGCTCTTTTGGGAATATGAGTGTTTGTGTGTACTGTGGAAAAGAAGCCGATACGAGAGAACATATCCCTGCAAGAAACTTATTCTCTATAACCGCAAATGTGCCATTTATAACAGTACCAAGTTGTAAAACTTGTAATAGTGGTTTTCAGATGGATGAGGAATTTTTTCGTAATTTCTTGGTATCCATTCTTTACGAACAGTCTCAGTCAGCAACTATTTTACTAGACAACTCTGTAGCGAGGTCGATGAGAAGAAAACCCGCATTGGGATTAAAGATGTTTGAACAGATGTCATTAGTGGACTACTATGATGGATTTGGTAATTACCACGGTAAAAAGACGGCCATGCATATAAAACCTGAAGACCACGCAAGGATTTACAGGGTCTTGGACAAGTATATACGAGGATTATTTTACAACCACTTCAAAAAGCCTATACCAAAAGATTGGTCGGTGGAACATCACTGGCTACTCCCGAAATTTGAAGAAAAAGTAGTCCACACGCTAAAAGGTATGAGATGGGAGAGGGTGAGAGAAGATACGTTCGTGTATGGGTTCAACTCTGTTCCAGAAACCAACCAATCCGTTTGGTGCATGATTTTCTACGAGAGACCGTTATTTTATACTTTTGTCGTAGACCCTGTAACGGCGAGCAAAAGAAAGATGATGAAGCCCTCATGAACCATGAAGAATAATAAAATTCACAAAGAAAAATTGGTAACAGTGATTGGTACAAGCTACATCGAGTTATTGGTCCCAGATTTCCTAGAGAAATGTTTTGAAACTTACTTAAAAAAAGATTTCGGTGAGAAACAATTCCAAGTGAGCCCTCACGAAAATACTTACGCTACGGCAGGAATAGTTCTGACGGTCTTAGGTATTGAGGCTTATAGAAATAGAATTTATTATCTTGAAAAAAGAACCGTCAGTAGAAGTGTGGCTGAGGATTTGACCGTGATGTTTAAGTCGAGAGAAGCTAATTTTTCAGAAAAAGATTTTGAAAACTTATTAAACGAAGTATTTGTTTTAAGGGATGTCATTGTACATAACCATATTTATAAAGTGAACGTAGAATTTGACGGCGATTGGCAAATTCTAGGACATAGACAGGAATTACTTAAAGGATATGGTGACACTAAGTTTAGGGTGTCTACAAATTCGCGAACAAAAAAGACCACGAACTTAAAACTGAATGTCCAACCAGGAAAGATAGGCTTTGAAGATTTATTTATTGTTCTAGTTCTATTCGATTCTTTTGTTGGGCTATCAGAAAAAATCCTGGGTAGAGCTTATGTTCCATTCCACTTTTGGAAAGAAGTAAATGGTGTTGGTACTGAGGACTTTTATAAATATCTAACCTGTTTCTATCATCTTATCCCTAACCAGAAATATGTTCAGCAACTCAACTCAATCTTACAAAAAATTAGAAAGGAATATGGGCAATTCTTGCCGGATTACAATGAATATTTCGTAAATAATATTTGCATAATTTGTGGGGAGTTTGGTTTCCGACAAATGAACCAGGTCTATTTATGCAAGAAATGTGGGCATAGGGTTGAGCTTGCTTCTGTAGTTCAAAACAAGACCACTACCTAGATGAATTAGGCAACATCGCTTCCATTGCCTTCTTAGCTTCTTTGGCTACATCGTCGTAGTCGGTTTTTTCGATTTCAAGCCTTTCTATAACTTCTGCAATTTTGTTTGGCTCTACTTGTGTGGTTTCGGTTCGGTTTATAAAGAATTGTTGACAACTCTTGTGTTTTTCGGCAAAAAAGCGTAAATTTCGCCATTCGTCACTGGTAATTTGTGAACCTTGTCTTATTTTTTCGTCGACCGCCATAATTACCTGTACAAAAATACTATTTACAATTTCGCCTGGGAAACGTCGATAAGTCTCTATTTTTTCGCAAAACCAGTCTCCCAGCCTGAACTTTCGATAAACACTGTCTTTGTGTTTTATAAGACTTGCCTTGTCTAGTGCATGATATAAAGAGTTCCCCAACTTGAGGAACGGGGTCATGTCATCAAGCCATGTTTGAAATTGCTCGTCGGTATATTCGGGCCTGCCAGTATCTCCCATGCTTTAATTATATTCCTCACAGTCTACCTAAAGACTTGATTCCCCAATCCTTAAAATCGCTGTGGATTATTATTTGAAAAGCCGTTGGTTCGTCAGAGGTGCCTTTTATATTTGAGACAATAAATTCCCATTTTTTTGGTGACATTCTGGCTATTACCCAAAATGAAGAAAAGATGTCATTTGACGCAATCTCCCTTTTTATTAACTGTAGGTCTAATGAACCCGCTTTGCCACAGTAAATAATTAAATGTCTGTCCTTACCATAATCAGAACCACGAGATGATTTTACTTTTATCGCCTCGAGTACTAAGTCGTCAATATAACCCGGCGTGAAACTTGGAACGTATGTTTGCTCAGTTGCGAAAGCTTCTCCTTCTCGTGGTGGCGTTCTGCAGACAACAATCCCATCATCTGTTTCAGGGTCGGAGGATATAGTCCAATCTTCTCCCGTTAGCTCTCGCCCGGCAATACAGATAAGAAATAATCCCAGACACTCTCTTGAAGATAGTCCTATGTTTTTCCATTTCTTGCTTTTTCGAAGAGAATCGGGATTGTTTAGTATCGGTTTAATAACCAATTTAAGAAATTGTTTTAGGTCCTTGACCATTAGTCCTTGAGTGTTCATTGTTCTAGCTTTAGTTTCAGAATTTAGGTAAAAAAGATTGCATATACCAGGACTAATATTGGAATTACCCCGAATAAAATAAGGTAAACACCCGTGAAGTACGACGCTCTCTTGTATTCGGTAGCGTATTTGGGGTCATCTTTAAGTCTTTGACGATGTTTTTCTTCGTGTTCATTTTCGCATTGTATGCTGCAAAATATCGGTGAATATCTCCACCCGCCAGTATTTTTGGTTCGTTTACCACAGTTAGCGCAATATTTTTGTAACAGAGCCATAATATATATTTTACATTATTTGTACTAGTACAATCCTGCTTCTATCTTAGCGCCATTTCCAAGGCTGGTTTGTCGTTTTTGAAGCAGTCATACAGGATGGCAACATCTACCTCTGTGGCTAACGTAGGCGTAATTATCTGCTTGATGAAAAAGGTTCTCACGGCTTTCAACCATCGGAGCATTTCGGCAAGCTTGACCTGAAGCAATCTAGTTTTGTGATCGTATGCTTTCTAAACATAAAATAACATTAAAGCAGCGTATTGTCAGTAAGTTGGAAAACAACTACCTTTTTGTGATTGGTTGGTTAATTGTAGGAACTGTGGCAATTGGGATAACATTGTCGACGCCTGTTTCATGGCTTGCAATAAAATATAAAGAGACTCTTGGCAATATTCCAATGCAATATAAAAAATTAGAAAGCCTTTCGGCTAATGTTCATATATCTAATTTCGTTAACGCCCTTGGTAACCCAGCTATTGTCAATAGTATCGAAAAAGAAAGTTTGAAAGATTATGTATTTGTGAACAAATATTACTATGTCGACGTATTAACTAATGAAGACGGTAAAGTTTTGTCGTTTGCCGTAACGGCTAGGGATAAGCAGTTCAAACCCGCTTTTGAACTACCACCCATAAGTGAAAATGGGAAACCTCTCAAGATAACTCTTAACGTAAGTACGTTGGGTGATATTTCGCCATTAATTGAAGAAGGCTATGGTGGAAGTACTCATCCAACATGTACAACAATGTTTGGAGTACGAAGGTTTTGGTACTTTGAGGGGTTGTATGATGGAAATCCAGACAATTACCAATCAGTTTATTATGGTATCAATGATGCAGGATATTTGGATATGGATTTGATAAGTGATTTGGCAAACAAAATTGGGAGCATGTCCTCAGATTGTCGTGATGTTCCGAATGAGTTTAGAAATGGTGTTAGGGTGAACACCTTTATGATTACAGCCCCGTTTGAATTTATGGCTCTTGAATCGTCAAAAGCGGCTCAAATCAAGTTTGGGGTTGACTCTGATGAGGTCAGGGTAATTAAATGATTGTTCAACCGAACATTTTGGGTTTTGAAATCCTTCGGCATACTCAGGACTATACAGCCTTGAGAACATGGGACAAAGCAGTGGTCAGAGCGAAACTAGGAACACGGAGCACAACAGGACATTATTCGAACTGGAAACGGAAACGGTCGGAGCCGGCGATACCACGGACAGAGACTGAAGGGTCGTAGTTTAGAATTGATGATTCTTCGACAAATTGACGATATTGGGTTAATGATGCTTGTCCCGTTAACGATTCAATGGATCTTTTGTCAATGATCTTATATTGATGTTTTGGTTCGTTAATTATTTCGGGGTAGCTGGAATATGGGTAGTCTTGGGGAGTGGGGGACAATCTGGCCTGGACAGGATTTAAATGGATGTATTTGGAAAGGCCTAGGTGGTAAACCTCTTTTTGAATGAGAATGGATTTAAACCTATTGGTGAATACAGCTCCGGAATGTTTATATTTTTTGTTGAAGTAAACCGAATGTGATGTTTGGAGCCAGTGGAGAATCACACCTAGAGAATCTTCTTTGACTTGGGTTTGAATGTGGAAGTGGTTGGGAAGAAGACAGTAGGAGTAGATGAGCCAGTCGAATTTGTTTACTGACTCCTCGAGTTTGGAAAGAAAACGTATATAATCTGGTTCTGATTTAAATAGTTCTTTACGATCAAAACCCCGATTGAAAACGTGGTAATATTGGTTGGGGAAGTGGGGACGATCTAATCTGGGCATTGATATATACTTTATCAATACTTGTGCCTATATATCAAGATATCCGAAACCCGTCCCTGGTTACAAGAGGGTCGCTTGACGTTAAGCATCTCAATAACGCTAATTTTCCAGACTCATCAACTTTTTATAAAAACCTTGGTCTGACCAAAAATTTAGCATTTACAATTCTACAACACATTAAGGACAAGAAAGGCTACGATGATGTAGTTAAAATATGCAATTTGATTGTGGAAAAATATCAAAAAATAAACGAAACTCCTGAAACTGACAAGGCGGAAAGCGGATTCGTATATTTAGGTTTTCAACATGGAGATTATAAAATTGGTTTTGCAGAAGATTTAAATCGACGTAGAGATGACATTACCCTGCTTGGTTCAGAACCAATTAAATGGCTACATGAAATAGAAACTGATGACATGAGGGGCGTTGAAAGATATTGGCATAATAGATTTAAGTCAAAACGGTTACGCGGAGAATGGTATAAATTAAATTCTTCAGATGTTAAGGCATTTAAACGTTGGAAACGGATATTTTAATTAAATAGTTACGACTTTAATTAATAATTTTATTTGCTTCAATCTTTCTCTCGTTTGTTCCGCCCATATTGGATTCTGGAAAGCCTTTACAATTTGTGATAAACCGTTAGTCAGATTAATACTAGGAACATGGAGCCAGAGTGGAATGTTATTCGAATAAGGGGGCTTGACATGGGCCGGAAATTATAGTAATTTACAGGAGCAGACTTCTGTAAATTATGTTAATTTCAAGGAAAATCGAAGCTGAAGTGGAAAAATCCCTGGGAAAGGGGAAATTGATTGTGGTTTACGGAGCCAGGCGGGTGGGGAAGACGACCTTGGTAAAGAGTATCTTATCAAGGCATGAAGGGAGATATTTGAACTGTGACGAGCCAGATGTCAGATTGGCTCTAACTAACAGGACATCTACTGAACTGGAGAGTTATTTTGGCGGGGCAAAGCTGGTGGTAATAGACGAGGCCCAAAGAGTGCGCAATATTGGTTTAACATTGAAGCTGGTGGCGGACGTGTTACCCCAGATACAGGTAGTTGCAACAGGTTCGTCTTCTTTCGATTTGTCTAACAAGATAAAGGAGCCCTTGACGGGCAGGGCGGTGGAGTATACTTTGCCGCCGCTGCTTATGACTGAAGCGAACGCGGACAAACAAGAGGCGGGGAGGTTGTTAGAACGGCGGTTGAGATACGGATTGTATCCGGAGGCAGTGGTGGATTCGGGCGGTGCCGAGGACACACTCAGGACAATATTTAAGAATTATCTATATAAGGATGCGCTGGAGTTTGCCGGACTGAAGAATCCGGAGATGATTGAGAAACTGGTGACAGCTCTGGCTTTGCAGATTGGCAATGAGGTGTCCTATACAGAACTAGGGTCGTTGGTGGGAGTAGACCAGAAAACTGTCGCTACCTACATACGCCTTCTGGAGTTGGGGTTTGTGATATTCAGGTTGCCCCCGCTTTCCCGGAACTTGAGAAAAGAGATCAGCAAGTCGAGAAAGATATATTTTTGGGATGTGGGAGTGCGAAACGCGGTGATAAATAACTTTAACCCACTTGAGCAGCGTAGCGACGTTGGCCAACTGTGGGAAAACTTTGTGGTAATGGAGAGAGTGAAACGAGATTTGATTTTGCGGAGATATCCGAACAGATATTTTTGGCGAACATGGAGCAAACAAGAGGTGGATTATATCGAGGAGGAAGGGGGGAGATTTGAAGCGGTAGAGATTAAATGGCAGAAGACTAAAAGTGTACCGCCGAAAACCTGGAGGGAAACGTACCCCGGGGCCGGTTGGCGAAGTGTAAATAAGGACGACTATTGGGACTTTATAGGTGTGTAGAGGACGAGCACTTCGGCAAGCTCAGTGCGAGCCGGCGCCGAAAGATCCTACCTGCGGAGCCCATGAAGTAGCGATATGACGTAAATAGTAGAAGAATTGACGCCGATGAGTTAAATCTATTATCATGATTGTTGGAATGACCAAAATAAAAAGGAAAAGACCCATCCGGCTTAAGACAATATCAATAGTGGTTCTTATCGTTTTAATCTCTCTTTTCTTTGGGTTAAAAGAAGGAATAAGCGGAAGGGTTCTGGGGTTGGCAAGATACCTCGCTTTGACGCAGGAAGGGGGCTTGGATGACCTAGGGAATGTGCCTGACTCTCAAGATGGGCAAGAAGAGGACAGTGCAGCAGCAGCGGGGCAATTTGAGGGGGGAGAATCCGAAGGGTCGTCTGTAGGGGGAGGCGGTGCGGGGGCTCCCGATGGGGGCTTTGACGCAAGTGGGAGCGTGTGTGATACGGACGGAAATTGCAGTGGGGAGGATGAACCGGCTGAACCTAACATGGAAGAGGAAACTGGGGCGACTGAAGAGCCTGAAGAGTCATTAGCAACTTTAGAGGCCGAAGAGGCATTGGAGAGGAGTATTGAAACTCTCTCTGAACTAGTTGACCGGATAGAGAATGAGGATGTTGAAGTTGCAAGTGTGGATGGATTTGCTGCGTTGATACAACATGAAATTGCAGCCATAGTTAATATCTCTCTTGAGGTTGATCCAGAGACTATGGGACTTGTCACGAAGACCAAAAATGGAATAAAAAAGATCGACATTTTTCCAGATGAAGCCGTGGAGAATGTGCTTTTGGCCAATGAGCTTACTAGAGTTGACATTCCGCAGCCTGTGGAAGCAGCACAAAGGAGCAAAACGAAGGTGTCAAACGTTGTGAATCTCCAAGTACGAGAGGACGTCCCCGTTTATGAGATAAAGGGTGTCAAAGACCACAAACTATTAGGACTTATCCCGGTGACAACGGAGGCGGTTATTTATGTCTCGGCTGAAAACGGAAAAACTGTCGCTAAAAAAGAATCTGCTATTGCAAAAACTATAGACTTTATCTCTTCAAGCCCGAATCCAAGAAGGAAAAGGTAAGAATGAAAACGATTTTGGTGGATGCGGTGGAGGCATTTGTGATAGAGGGGGAGGGGATCTATAAACCAATGCAGGATTTGCTGGAGCAATATCCGAATAGAAAAATCATTTTGACGGGGGCGAACGACGAACAGTTTAAAAAATTCGGTTTGGACAAAATGCCGTATGGGGTATTTACTCTGAAACATAATCCTGAGAAAATTGATCCTAGGTATTATGAAATATTGCTCGAGCGGTTTGGCTCGAAGCCGGAAGACATGGTGTATTTTGAACACAATCCGGAGGCGGTAAAGAGCGCGCAATCGGTTGGGATAGCTTCATATCACTACGATCCGGATAAAAAAGACCTGGTGGGGCTGAAACAATTTTTAGACGATTACATTTAAGTGGTATAGTTGACTTATGAAATCTTTAAAATGTGATGTTTGTGAATTTATGGCCCAGGGCGAGACTTTTGAGGATTGGTTTGGGGCAATGCATGAGCACTACACAACCGCACATGCCGACTTGATGAAAGCAATGGAAGGCAAACCTAAGGAAGAAGGGGAGAAGTGGATGGCTGAAACAAAGGCTAAGTTTGATGTGGCATAATCAATCTCTCGTTTTTTACAACTATTCAGTTTTGATAGAATTACGAGGTGGACGATGAAAGATTCTCAAAGGAGGCTTCAATTGATGAAAGCACCAATAAATTGGTGACGCTAGCGTTGGAAATGGCCAGGTCAGCGGCCGCATCTGGAAAAAGGTATTTTATGGGAGGGGGATTGGCGATTGATTTGTCACTCGGTAAAGTATCCAGAAACCATCACGACATTGATTTTCATCCGGAATTAGAAGACAAAAAATGGTGGATCGAATGGTTTGAAAAACACGGACTTAAAGTTAAAAAAATTGAAAATAGCCGTTTTCCAGAAACTTTCAAAGTTGAAAATGAAGCAGGCGAGCAAGTCGTGGACCTATGGCCTTTTGCCTTGAAAGAAGGGGTACTACTTATCAATCGGGAGGGAAAATATGTGGATTCGGGAAAACACTGGCATGAGACTAGGATAGTAAATTATGAAGGGGTTGATTTTAGAGTGGAGAATCCCCAAAGAGTATTGGAGCAAAAACTTCGACACACCAAAGAAGGCCAACCATTCAGAGAGCAAGACAGGCACGATTTTCGATTAATGGGTCAAGAGCCAGGTATATAGACTGCTTTGTTTTTTGAGCCTCTGGTAGAATGAGCATATGAAAACGATTTTGGTGGATGCGGTGGACACGGCACTTTTTGAAAGGATAAAAACGAGAGGTCCAATAGGACAATTAAGACCAATAGGACTAATATATGACCAAAAGCGGTATAGCAAAGAGGAGGGTGATAAGAAGTGGAAAACACTTTTTCATTTGAGCTTTCTGTTCCGAAGTAAGATTAACATGGATCCTAGACCTGCGGCAATAAGCATTACCAGCAAGCTGCCGTATAAGAATCTGTCTAGTACATAGAGAAGGGTTTTGGCGTAAAAGAAATACCTAATAGAAACTTTTAGACCATGGATAAAAAGGCTGTACAAAACTCCCAGGAAAAACATATTGTGATAGCTAAATTTGGGAATTTTGCTTAGTTTGTAGGCGGAAGCAAGAACCGCTAGCTCCCAGATCCACTGGCTAATACGAAGCTGTAGTGAATTGCCATCTAAATTTACTCCGACCAGATATTGCCAAATGACCACCCCGACGGATATGAAGACAAAATACCAAATTGGTTTTACATATTCGGCTAAAGCCAGGCCAAAGATTTTTGTTTTGAGTATGGCTGTTAAAGCCAGGCTGAAGATCACGGCGAAAAAGATGGAGAAAAAGACCAGATCATTTCTGACGTCCAAAGCGGGGTTTTGGGGCAGGATATAGAGGTGGCTGGAGCCGGGCTGGTTAGAAAAAGTATCCATATTTTATGGGAGGGATTTGGTGACGTTGGTGGTGCCGCCGGAGCGGAGGGTGAAAGTGGCGTCGAGAGATACATTTTTGACATTGCGGTGGAAGACACAGCGGCCGGAAGAACAGGTACCTAATATTTGGCGGCGGCTGGATCTGGAGATTTTGGGCTTGAGTTTGAAGCCGCCCTCGAAGCCCTTCTGGCCAGTGGTGGAATCGTAAACCAGGGTGTAATTGACTTTGGAGACGCCCTTGAGACCGCCGAAGTTAAGATACACGTAGTGGCGGTCGCGGGAGAGAGACAGGCCGACGAAGGGAACGAGGAGGAGCAATGGTAAAATAAACTTCATAATATGAGTATACTACGTTTAACAGTCGGGGCATTAATTGTGGGGGGAATGATGTTTACGGTGTGGGATTGGAGAGAGTGGAAAATTGCAGAGACGAAGGATTATGGCCACGGGTGGGCGGAAAATCGGGAGGTGGCACCGGCGCAAAAACTGGAGGGGGTGTATACCAATAAACTCCTGAAATTCAGATTGAAGTATCCGAGTGATTGGAAAGTGGAGGGGATGACGTTTAGCGAGCCGGGGGGCGGGGTGAAGATGGTGGTGACAGTGGAAGAGGACGCCCGGGACTTGCCGACGATTGCGGATAAGATGGCGGAAGGGGTGACCCAGGCGAGAGGCTACATTAATACGGATTCGGCCAGTTTGGTGATACTGACTTGGGGAGGGCCAAGGGAAACTAAACAAGTGGCCATAGCCAAAAAAGGGGACCGAGTGTACAAAATTGAGGTTACCTGCGAGAGCGGGGCTTGGAAGTCTTGGAGCGCGACTTTGGAGCAGATTTACCGGTCTGTGGTTTTACTGTAGAAATAAAATACAGGGCTAAGGCCAGAGAAAGAAAAGCGATGGTAATGGGGATGAGTAGTGAGTAGGGAGTAGTGGGGAGAGATGCAGACGAGGTGGTGAATTTGACGGAGGCGGTGATGGGGGGAACGAGGGAGGAGTGGTCATTGGCGACCAGTTCCGCGACTAAAGTATGGGTTCCAGGCTTGACGTTTTCGAAAGTATAGGTGGGGGCGGTGGCTTTGATGGCGGAAGCTGTGATGGGCTTGGCTTGATCCAGCCAGAGATGCAGGTGGCCTTGGCCGGGAACTAGTTTGGGGTGGGTTTTGTAATCCACCAGGGCAAAATTGGTGACGGCGACTTTGATGGCCACAGAGCTGCCGATTAAAGCTTGGTTGAGGGTGGGAGAAATGAAGGACAGGGTGGGAGCCAGGACTAGAGCGAGGAGGGCGGGCGTCATGTTACGTTGATTGTGGGGGAGAGACGGGGGGGATGTCAAGAGGCGGGCGGCGGAATTTAAGGATGAGAAAGACTATCAAACCCAAGACAGCGGCAGAAATGCCAACCACAGGTATCCAGGGGAATTGGGGTGAGGAGGGTTCGTCTGTGGGTAGGGGAATTAGAGTCGGGGTGGGAGTGGGGGTATCTGTGGGAGTGTAAGGTTCAGGGGTCCACTCTATAATTTCCGGAGTTGCGGAAGGTTGAGGTTGGAAGTTGGATTTGGGGGTGGGGGTGGGGGAAGAGCAAGCGCAAGTGGTGGAAGTTTTGCACAGCGGGTTTCTGCAGAAACCCTGGTAGCAGAAAAGATCGGCTTTGCAGTTGTAGTTGCTACCGCAGGTACCGCCACAGGAATTGGGTTCACCGGCGGCAGAAGCTTCGGAAATGGTGAGGGTGGTGGGATTGGCGTCGCCGAGAATATTGGTGGGAACTGGATTGCCATTTGCGTCAATTCCGGCAATTTGGGTAGAGTCGAAAGAAATGGTGGCAGAACCTGTAGCTTTGGCTTTGAGGGTGAGAATGGCGGCGACTCCGGAACCTTGGTACCCTGACGTGCCGCTGCCGAGAGTGATGCTGGCTGTTCCGGGGCCGATGGAGCCGGCGGTAAGAATTACAGGTAGGAAATCCCCGGCAGTAATAGAGACGCCCTCCAGCTTATCTCCCGGGTATGCCAGATGCAGCTCGGTAACGGTGACTTTGTAGGACTGGGTATTAATGATAATATTGACGTTGGTGGTTTGATTTGGAGAAATGGTGGAGGCGGACGGAGAAAGAGAGAGATCGACCAAATTGGTTGAGGCTGAAGTGGAAGTGGACTGGGGACTCCGGATGAGATTGAGGCCTATCCCTAGGCCAGTGACCAAGACGAGGATGGCCAAGAAAGGCATAAAAAGTTTTTGGAAATACGGGTGAAATGGAGGTGGTTTTTGAAGAATCGGTGGGTGAGGAGGAACTGAAGGATCAGTTGGGGGAAGTGCGGTGGGGGTGATGTTGTTGTTCATTTACCAAAGTTTGCTACTAATATATTGTAGTCGAAAATATCCACTTTGCCATTGCCATTGATGTCTGCGACGGAAGCGCTGGTTTTGCCAAATTCAGCAACGAGAGAGTTGTAGTCAAAGATGTCTACAGCACCGTTTTTGTTTAAATCTCCTGCGGTGAGGAGAAGATAGGCGGCGTCAGATTGGAGGGAGAGCTGGGGATTGGAAGAAGTGGCATAGACACTGACCGGCTTGCTTCTAGGACGATAGTCGGTGAGAGATGAAGTGACTAACAATTGGGATTGATAGTTATGGTTAGGGGCAAGATCAATGGATAAAGAAGAAAGCTCGCCGGACCAGCCGGAGGGGAGGCGGGAAGTAATATCAAAACTGGTGGCTGGACATTGAGGAGAGTCGTTGTTTGTGAGAGAAATAGCATAAGTAAGCTTTTCTCCGGGTATGCCAGATTGGGAAGTGGGGGTAAGGGTGAGGGTGGGTTGGGATCTTGAGCAGGAAGGGGTCGGGGTGGGGGTAGGGGTCGGAGTAGGGGTGGGTGAGGCACATGTTTCAAGAAGACAGTTGTCAGAAATAGTTGCGCCGGGAAAGATGATATCGCCTTTGGCATTATTGTAAACATGGTTACGAGTTATAGAGACATTGTCGGTATTGGCCAGATTGTCGTTGGCGATTATGCCAACTCCCGAGTTGTTGAAAATTTCATTGTTTAGAATGTCGACAAAGTGAATATTTCCCGTTTGAAACTCGATTCCGGATGCCCCCCATCCACCGGAAAAATCTTCGATAAGACCATCTTTGATGACGTTGTTGTTGATGGTTAAGTAGTTGGTGCCTGACTCGATTAGAAGCTGTCCGCCTGAACAGGGCCCATTGCAAGTATCGAAGACGGCCAGGCGGTGGTTATGAACGAAGGTGTTTCCGGTGATGGTGTTGGGTGAATCTTGAGTAGCGGTTCCTGAGAAAAGAATGGCATTGGCATGGTTGTTGGTGAAAACGTTGTTGTCGATGTGAATGTTTGAGGATGGGCGGTTGGGATCGTTGTCTATCCATATGCCAAAAACTTTGGCGTCGAGGAATGAGCTGTTTTGAATTAAAACATTTGTGGATTGGGAAATTTCTACGGCCATGACCTTAGGGGATTTAACAATTAGGTTGTCGAGGGTAATGTTGCTGGACGAGGATATTTTGATGGGAGACGAGCAGCCGCCGTTGGGATATGGGCAGTCGATCGTGGGATCTTCGTCGAAAGAAAGATTGGATACTTTGATGTCCTGCGATCCCTGAATGGTGATAATTGGGGATGTGTGGGGGCTGTTTCTTAAGAAACCTGAGGTGGTGGTGTCTAAGCCTGTGATGTATACCGGAGCAGAGATGCCAGATAGATTGATGTTGCAGTCGCCGGGATTGGGGCAAGCGATAATGACGGGGATTTTTATTTCATTGGCGAGATTAGAGTTAACTTGAGTGACACAACTAGTAAGTGAAGATGCGTCGGTAGCAATGCAAGTCTGGAGAGTGACGTCTGCCTTAGGGGAAAAAAGGTGGCGGAGGCGGACAGCGAAAACTAGGAGAGGGAGGATGCCGAGGAGGATGAGCAAGGGGCCGAGGATTTTTGGGGGAATTTTGTCCACTGGAAACAGTGTGATATATTTTAGATATGAATGCAAACGGGAAGTGGTGGGTAGTAGGAATAGTAGCGGTAGTGATACTGGCGGTAGGGGGAGGAATTTGGATGGCCAATAAAAACTCCAAAACTCGAAAACTCGAAAACTCGAAACTAGAAACTCCGATGACGGCAAGTCCGGCGCCGACGCCGGAGGCGGTGACCGGAAACGTAGTGGAGGTGACGGTGGAGGGAAGCAATTATAAATTCAGTCCAACGACGATCACAGCCCTTAGGGGTGACACAGTGAGACTGACGTTTAAAAGTATGGGAGGAATACATAACTTAGTAATTGATCAGTTTGAAGTAGAGACTTCCCAGTTGGGAGAAGGGGAGGAAGAAGAAGTGGAGTTTGTGGCGGATAAAATGGGGACGTTTGAGTACTATTGCGCGATAGCTAATCACAAAGCAATGGGAATGGTGGGCAAACTTATAGTTGGGGGACAATGATTGTTTTAAATTTTAAAAGATATTTGGATTTAAATGGGGCGGTGCGGTTGGCACAAATTGCGAAAAAATACGGGGCGATTGTTTGCCCGCAACCTGATCACCTGGCGGCGTGCCTGGAAACAGGAGTGGAGTGTTGGACCCAGAAATATGAGCCAATGGCAAGAGGGCACACGGGGACACTGCTTAATCATTCGGATTACCGGTTGGATTTTAAGACGATTGAAGAGACGATGCTCGAGCTGGAGGGAATTAAAGTGTGTGTATGTTGCAAGGATGCAGAGGAGGGAATGCGCATTGCTGATTTTGGGCCGGACTTTTTGGCATATGAGCCGCCGGAATTGATTGGGAACAAGGAAAAATCGGTGGCGAGCGAGCGGCCGGAGGATATACAGCGTCTAGCGTCTAGCGTTCAGTGCCCAGTGCTGGTGGGAGCGGGAGTACACAATGCCCAAGATGTAAAAAGTGCTTTGGAAATGGGAGCTAGGGGAATATTGGTAGCGACGGATGTAGTCAAAGCCACTGATCCGGAAAAAGAGTTGCGGGAACTGGTGGAGGCATTTAAACTCTAAGCACTAAACCCTAAATTCTAAACAAATCCAAAGCTATAATTTCCAAATTGTTTAAAAATTTGATAACTTGTATTTAGTTATTATTTAGGATTTAGAGATTAGGATTTAGAATTTATGCAAAAGGTAGTATTTATTACCGGGGCGAGCAGGGGGATAGGGAAGGCGACGGCGGAAAGGTTCACGAAGGAGGGATGGAAAGTGGCGGGGTTCTCAAATAAGACTGAAGGGTATTATCAAATGGAGATGAATGACTACGATAGTATTCAGAAAGCGATGAAAAAGGCGACGGAAGAGATGGGAAGAGTGGATTGCTTGGTGAATTGCGCTGGAATTTTTGGATACAAGGATCTGAAACAATACGATCTGGAGACTATGACTAAAGTGATGGGAGTAAACGAAATGGGAATGTATCTGGTAACAAAAGAAG
>Ga0209727_1000776_pt1 | contig 31917 bp, 29 predicted proteins | sample RifGroC1_FD_183995 | JGI IMG/M metagenome (GOLD analysis project Ga0209727, IMG submission 183995) | Groundwater microbial communities from Rifle, Colorado, USA - Groundwater C1 (SPAdes) (version 2) | ecosystem: Environmental > Aquatic > Deep subsurface > Groundwater | place: Rifle, Colorado...
CGAGGCAGTGGCGGAACGATACGAGCGTACGAGGCAGTTTCAAGTCACCACGCGCTCCGCGCGTGCGATTAGTCGGCATCAGGGTTGCTTTCAAAATACATTCGAACTTTGTCCAACAAACACCGCAGACGATTTTCGCTATCGAGAACCGACTCACTGATGACGTTAGTGAGACCGAGACGCTTGATGCGAAAATAAAATAATACAGCAGATTTCTCTGCTGTATTATTTTTTCTACTTTTTCTCTATCGTGAGAACTTTTTGCGTTAGGATAAGTTTGCTTTTAATGCAGGATAGCAGCTCCCGTTTTTCAATCACGCTGCCTTCGCGCAGTAGGTATTTAGCATAACTTCGCAGGTCGATATTTTTCTCCGGCTTGAGTTTCTTGGTATCCGCGAAGAAACTTTTCTGGAATTTCATGAGCCGCGACACTTCTTCCTCAAACTTATGCCGCATGCCTATTTCGTTGATGTCTATCTTATCCATAACTTTGACTAGCTGATCTATCAATTCTTCTTCCCGGATATAGCCATTCTTGCAGTGCAGATTTTTGCTTCGCGTGCAGCCGTAGTATAGGTAGCGTGAAATTGTGCCGTCTTTCAGCTTCTTGTACTTTTCCTCTGCTGTCACGCCCGACCCGCACGATCCGCAGAATATGAACTTTGTGAAGGCGAATTCCTTGATCTCCGACCGCACTATATGATCGCGTTTCAGCTGCTCCTGCACTCCATCGAAAAGTGTACTAGACGGGTACATAGGTAACACTCGGTGATGCTTGTAATGAAAATTAATGGGGGTTGAATACCCAAGAGATTGGTGCGGTCTTCTGAAATTGTATTCAACGAGCCATTCGGTCAGCTTCTGATTGAATATATCACAATCGGTAGTGTAGTTGCCAAGAGCGATGAACTCTTCCTTGAGCGTGCGGTTGAATCTCTCATCGAAAGGATTGTCGGTTGGCGTCTTGGGACGAGAAAAGTAGTGTGGAAGATGAAAATTCTCCATGGCGTCTCGGAAGTGCTTGGCAAACTCCGATCCGTTGTCAGTTTGGATGTTCTCCATCTTTCCTTCGAGCAAGTAATGCATCCTTCTAAGGAAGTCAGCGGCATGTTTGGAATGTTTGGTTTGATACATTCTGGCAAATGCGATTTTGGAATAGACATCAATGGCAGTGAGAATGTATCGGCGCATACCAGCTCTCAGCATCGTGATCCCATCAAGCGCAATCAGGAATCCTTCCCGTCCCTGCCGCTTGAGCTCGGTGATGCGTCTTCTCGCTTGATTATGCCGCCTTCTGGCCTTCTGGCGATGAATTCTCTGAGGATGATAATACAAATCGTGTTTTTCAATAACTCTTTGAATTTTCCACGAAGAAACAGGTTCTCCATATTGCTCTTGGTAGAGAATTTTTAGTTTCTCTTTGCCGTAGCGGATATGAGCTCTGCGCAGTGTCATGATGCGCAGTTCTTGTATCTGCGATACTTGCCATCTTCTGGTATTCTTTGGTCTTCGTGATCGCTCCTCCAATGATTCAAGACGATAGGGCTGGTATCGTTTCTTCCACATATAGAAGGTTTTTCTTGGAATGCCGAAATAGCGGCAGGTCTTGGAGACATTCTTGCATCTACGATAGTAATCGAACCAAGCCAATCGCCTCTTAGCTTCTTTGGAGAGCCATGGGATATGAGCCAAGCTCACAGCCCCAGGCATAGTATACGCGTGATTCATATACCCTCCAGCATATCGCCCTCCGGCTCTATTATTTATTCTCTTCGAGATCATCAAGATGAAATACAGAGGTGTTACCTATGTATTTCATCTTTTGCAACGATTTTAGTTATCCAAGATATATGCTTCTCTTTTATATTTATTCTGCGGATCCCAGGAAAGCCTGGAATCAAGCCTGATATCGTAAAGTGCTTTTTTCTCCAAATTGATCGTTGAGGCGTCATATGTAGCCCCTAAATCGAAATATGCAGTTATTCTATACAAAACACTCAACATAAATACATATATCCGCGATATAAAACGTATAATCAAAGATTCGGGGAACTTGATGATCTTGAAAAAGATACGGCGGAAAAAAATTACATTATATTTGACGAACTCGATCTCGCCGATAAAATGTTTTTGATCTTCGAGGACGAAATGCATCGAGTTAATTTGCCATATCCACGAAGAAAAATTATGCACATAAGATCTTAAGTTAAGCGTCCGACATGGAAAAATATATTCAAAAATCCATTTTCATCTTCCGCGAGGCCAAGGCAAAATTCAAAAACTATATAAATTTTTAAATTTTTGACGTAATCGTATCAAAATGATACGATTAATGTACACAAATGATACGATTATGATCAAAATAAGCCCAAAACAGCAACAAATATTGCTTATTTTCTTAAGGAATGATTCTTTAAGCTCTTCGCAAGTCCATAAATTTATTAGTGAGTCCGGCGAAGATTTGTCACTGGTGACAGTAAAAAGAGAGCTGGCCAAGATGGCTTCGCAGGGGCTTTTAACCGTTTCAGGCAAAGGGCGATCAAGCGCATATAAAATAAGTGCAGTTGGCAGGATATTTTCTAATGTAGATGCCAGCAGTTATTGTTCGGGAGAACCGGATAAGCGCTATGGACTCGATCGTTTTAATTTCGAGTTGCTTCCGGCAATACCGCCGGAAATTTTCGCCCAAGACGAGCTCGCCCTGCTTGAAAAAGCGACTGACGAATATCGCAGGAGAACATCAGATTTGCCTCCGGCAATAAAAAAGAAAGAGCTGGAACGGCTCATCATAGAATTGTCGTGGAAATCGTCCAAAATTGAAGGCAATACCTATACTCTTCTTGATACGGAAAAGCTGATCATGGAAAACAAAGAAGCGCCCGGGCACAGCAAAAATGAAGCCGTGATGATTCTCAATCATAAGTATGCATTTACTTTTGTGCATGAAAATGCAAACAAGTTCCGCGAGCTTACACAAACTAATCTGGAAGAGCTGCATAAAATTTTGGTAAAAGATCTAAGTGTTGGCACCGGACTTCGCCAAAAACCGGTTGGCGTGGTTGGTTCCAAATATCAGCCGCTTGATAACATTTATCAAATCAAAGAAGCAGTGGATTTATTAGCGGCGGCCATTGCGAGAATGGAGACGCCTTACGCAAAGGCGCTCGCGGCTTTATGCGGCCTCGGCTATATCCAACCGTTTGAGGATGGCAACAAACGCACGGCGCGCCTGATGACAAATGCGCTTCTTATGGCGCACGGGGCCTCTCCGCTTTCATATCGGAGCGTAGATGAAAAAGAATACCGCGAAGCGATGCTTGTTTTTTACGAATTGAATTCCATTATTCCCGTTAAAAAAATATTCATTGACCAATATGAATTCGCGGCGAAACATTACGCTGTAAAATGAATGGGCTTGTAGAAAAATCTATCTTCATCCTGCTCGAGGCCAAGGCAAAATTCAAAAATCTGGCTGTTTTGTGGTCCGGCGGGAAAGATTCGACGGCGCTTTTGGTGCTTTGCCGCGAGATGTTCTTTAAAAGTGGAGAAAATGTGGATAAATTGTGCGAAGAAACATCAAAAACTTCAAAGAAGCCACGATAAAAAAATTAAAAACAGCTAAAAGCAATTCCGCTGTAAAAAAGACAAATTTACTGCTCAAGGAAAAAATTTATATCTACGACAAATTCAGCATCAAAAAATCTGGGAGAATAATCGGGCTCTGCCGAATTCTCTAAACCCCCTCAAAAAATTCCTCCGCGCAGGTTTTTTCTGTTAGGAATGAGCTCACGCTTGACCTGAAGCAAAACCACGAATATAGAGACCCCAATATGCCGGGATTTCATAGTAATAAAAGCTCCTTCGTAATTTTTGGAACTTCGCGGTAAAAATATGATTTTATGCCCGCCCAATCAGCTTTGAAATAAAGTTTAGGCATCGGATCGGACTCCGCATCTTCAAAATACACCAAACTTTTAAGGAAGTGGGATGTATTATGTTCTTGCCCCGGGTATTGGCATCGAGCGCGCTCTATAACTGGTGCGAGCGGTTCTTGATTGCAAGAGTACCAATATAAATCCACAAAATCGCGTTTTTTGCCGCGCTGACTAATGGCAATGATTTTCATCACCGCAACATCGGCGGGCCGCAATAAGCAAATCGTGCCGCTCTGCAGTTTAGCAGAGGGCCGAAAGAATGGATATGCAATAAAACTTATCTTCGCTCCCTTAAAATTCCCGTATAAAGTACCATTGTCGCGCGACGATGTAACCCAGAAACCTGTGCGCATAAGACGCCGCTCCAGATTGGTTTCATTAAAGGAGTCTTGTGGAGTAAAAAAATCCAAATCAACGGATTGGCGATGTCCGACTTGCAACGCAAGCGCCGTTCCTCCAGCAAGATACCACTCGTCGCATTGCAAGAAATCAACTGTACGTATGGCAAAAAACGCTTCCCGCGTTGCGGGCGGAAGAGTATCTAAATGGAGTTGATCGTCAGAAATGCCGTTTATGCCAGGAGTAGAGACCATAACGCTTTTGTTTTTTCACGAAGTACGCCGCGAGAGTTCTCAACCCTATCTTTAATAAGACTATGCGGATAATAAGACCACATCCATCTGATTTCTTCATCACTTCCATGTTCAAGAATACGTTCGATTATGTATTTGGCATTTTTCTTCGGATCAATAGTTTTAGGATCCACATCCCAAAAAAGCGACTGCCGAAACGGAAATCGCGCGCTCTTTTTTCTATCGCCAATCCTTCTTTTCATTTATTAATTATAGCATAAAAAGCAGGTTTAAACCATCGTGCCACGCGAAAAAATCCAAACAGGCCAGGCAATCCCCCCCAAAAAAACTCCTAAATCATTAATTTTTCAGGCATTTTATCGCCGGGCTCTTTGGATCATAAAGTTTATATTTTCATTCGCGTTTTTGTATTCAACCGAGGCATTTTTGTGAAGAGACTTCCACACCCTAAAAATCTCGTCCGCAAATGCTTGGCCCACGGTATCAACATCCCTGAAATCAAGAACGATTTTCCTGAATTTATCCAATCCCGCTAAAATTCGGCGGGCTTGGGATCGCGATATATATTCCGTATCCATTTTGAAAAGCTTGACCGTAACATTCGTTTTGTCAAATTCAAAAGAACGATCCGAAAATTCCCTGAAAATTTTCGCCAAATCGCGTTTTGATTTTAAATCAATGGTAAAAATAACCCTCGTACCTTTGATTTTTTTAGCATCTTTGACAAATATATCGCCAATAATATTATTAAATATTAATTTCTTACCTGAACTCTGTAATGTCAGCATATCGACGGCTTTAGACGTAAAAAATATGCCCTCCCCGCTATGGGCGTGCGGCATGGTGGTTTGCTTGCCCTTGATTAAATCCTGTATGGCTTCCAACTCATTTTTTAAACGCCTTTTATTCATAATGTTCCTGAAAATCCCTATACCGGCGTCAAAAATTTCAAACTTCATAAGACGGGCATCTTCGTTCAACGATATTTCTATTTTGCGGGATTTGGAATGTTCTATCGCATTATTAAGCATTTCAAGGAAAGCATAATCGGCTATTTCCGTGACATTTCTCCGTATATCGATAAATATCCCCGTATCTCTTTTTATCCGTTCCAGAATAATATCCTCGGAAAGATTTTTATTGGATAAAATAATGCGTGTATTTTTAATCCTTTTCTTCGCTTTCAATAAAAATTCTCTTCCGGAATAAACATATTTCGCTCTATTGGCTTTTCCCACTAAAGCTACTTCTCCTTCCTCCTGCAAATTTTTAAAAAACCTGTTTACATAGGCTCGCGAAAAACCCGTACGTTTGATTATATCTGCCGCACGAATTTCCTTGCGCTTCTTGAGCTCGCTCAATATTATTTTTCTTAAATCCATAAAAAATTAGTTGACAACTATATATTAGTACAGAAATTAAAAGTTGTAAACTGCGCCCTCTTTTTTCGCCTAGGCCCGAACTGATATAAAGAGATTCACATTTGAATCCCACAAATTAAAGAATTTCCAAATTTGAATCGGAATCAGCCAAGGCCGATTTAATTTGCGCTAAATCTCTGCCTTCCTCGATCCATTTTGTCAAAAGCGGTTTTAACTGAAATGTATTAATCAAAACCGCGCCTATCAATTTCCCATTTTTTATAAAAAGCTCGGTATATTTATTTTCAAGCGGAAGGCGCCGCACGATAGTTTCATCGGCCCATTTTTTATCCGTGTCTCCCAAAAACGTAAAAACTTGATCAAGAGATTTTATGGAGTAGGATGCGGTAGAATGAAATTTCAGACTACCTCCCGCCATATTCGTTCCGGCGATATGGCCGGTCAAAAAACTGTGATTCCAATTTCCAATAATTCTCTCCTTCCCTGAAAATGCATCAAAATATTCAATCACATCTCCGGCCGCATACACTTCCCTGCCCGCCTCCTCCATTCCCGGCAGTGTCTTAACTTTTAAATTTTCATCCACCTTAATACCCTCGCCAATATTCAAAACACGCCGCCCCAATTCGATATTTCGAGTAATCCCTATCGCAAGAGCAATCACGTCTGCGTAAATTTTTTTTCGATTTCTGGTAATTACAACAATCCCGCTTTCTTCTGTCCGCTCAATTTTGAAAATTTCGTCGTCTGTAAAATATTCAATATGTTTTTTTTTGAAAATTTCAGCTATATCAACCCCTCCGGCTTCGCTAATATAATCTTCCCAAAAATATTTGGATTTTATGACCAACGAAGTCTCTATCTCAAACTTTAAAAAAATTCCCGCAAATTCGAGCGCGATAAATCCCCCTCCGACAATAAGGACTTTATTGACCTTATTCCTTAAAACCAAGTCCCGAATCCTCTCCGCGTCTTCAAGCGTCTGCAAGCGGAAAATTTTATCCGCGAATTCTTTTTCAAAATCAGACGCGCGGACACTGCCTCCGGAAGCAATCAAAAGCTTGCCGTACGAAAAAATATTTCCGGACAAAGCTTTGACCTCCCTTTTTACGAAATCGATGCTTTCCGCTTTTTCATAAGTATAAAGATCAAGACGTTCTTTTTCGTAATCCCCCAAAGAACGGAGCATCACTTTTTCCCTAGTAATCTCGTTCCTGCAGTATTTCGGAAGAAAAACCCGTGAATAAAGAACATGCTTTTCCTCTTCTAAAATTGCGATCCGCGCGTTTGAATCGGCTTTTCTAATTGTTTCGGCGGCCGTAGTGCCGGCTATTCCACCGCCAATTATTATGTAATCGTAACGATGCATTTTCCCTAGATTTTTTTAAATAAATTTAAATATGCCAAAACACGCGCGACTTAAAATCAAAAAAATATTTAAATGGATGTCTCTCTCGGCCCGGAAGCAGACCAGAAACCTAAAACTGAAATCAAAATTCCTGAAATTACAATAAGCGCTGACTGCAATTTAAGCGGCAAAGCCAAAAACGGCAGGAGAATAATCCAAAGACCTAAAATTCCGATAAGCCAATTTTGCCACATGTTTTTTATAAATATTTAAAAAATTAAATATTATTAGTTTCGACCTTGCCCGTCGGGGGCTTTCTTAATATTACGATTTTCGATTCAAATCGGAAAATTCAGTCGCCTATTTCCTTTTCTATTGTGTTAAGTTCCGGAGCAAGGTCCTTTAAATCAGTACCGTTAAGATCGGCCTCAATATCAGCCGTTTCATCGGAATTACTCGTCTCCTCTAATCTTCTGGTTTCGGAATCAGAAACCATGCCCGGACCAAACCTGATATCTTCAGCATTCCAAAAAAAATAAATAGCCGCAGCAACCAATATTATTATAAATGCTATCAAAACTAAAATTTTAAAACTCTTTGGCATATTTATTGAGAAGTTGTCGTTGCGCTTTCGGATCCCGCCAAATCCGCTTTTTTAATCAAACTAACTGATTCAATCAGCGCCGCGTGAGCTTTTTTGATCAGAAGCACAACATCCCCGACAGTTTTTCTAACTTCTTCAAAAATTGTCTTGGGCGAATCTGAGTCAAAAATGGCCGCGAATTTGTCTTTAGCTTCTTTATAAAAAGTCCTCGCTTCGCTTATGTTCGCGCGCGCTTCGTCCATTTTTTCCCGCGCCTCCTTCAAATCTCGCTCCTTCTTTTCTAATTTTTCTATCCGAGACTCTACGCGGCCAGCGAGCGTATCAAGACGTATGATAGCGCTCTCAAGCCTCCGCCCCATTTTTGAAAAATATTTTCTTATGTTTTTGGCCTTTTTTTCATCAATCCTCTTTTCTGCTTCCTCTCGCTTTTCCAAACTCTTTTCCTGAAGTTTTTCTTCTCGATTGCCGAGCGGCCGCGAAGACGTGGCGAGAGCGGCATAAATATTAAACGGAGCAACAATCAATAAAGCCAAAATTAAATTATACGGCCAAAATCTTATTTTCATCCCGTTAGAAGCAGGTGGCGATCCTAATTACCCGCCCATAAACCGATAATTTGTGTTTTTTATATTCCATTACTCTTATCCAATTTACAATCCCGTGACCGCGGCTTCTAACGGGATTCAGCCTTTGCTTTTTCTTTAATAACTTTTGTAAGCTCATCGGCAATTTTAGGATTTTGCCGTAAAAACTCTTTCGCGTTTTCAAAACCCTGCCCCAGGCGCGTGTTTCCGAAAGAAAGCGAAGCTCCGGCTTTTTTTACCAATTCATATTTAAGACCAAGATTTACAAGATCGCCTTCGTAAGAAATGCCTTCGTTATACATTATATCGAATTCAGTTGTTCTAAACGGAGGAGCCACTTTATTTTTAGCAATTTTTACTTTTGTCCTGTTCCCTATAATCTCCTCACCTTTTTTAAGCTGAGCAGACCTACGCACCTCTATTCTCACCGAAGAATAAAATTTCAGGGCGTTTCCGCCTGTTGTAGTTTCGGGATTTCCAAACACAACGCCTATTTTCATCCGAATCTGGTTTATAAATATTACGATTGTTTTTGATTTCGCCACTATTGCCGTAAGTTTTCGAAGAGCCTGCGACATTAGGCGCGCCTGAAGCCCCATATGCGACTGGCCCATATCGCCCTCAATTTCCGCCTGCGGAGTGAGCGCGGCGACCGAATCCACGACAATAACATCTATTGATCCTGAACGCACAAGCGATTCCACAATTTCCAAAGCCTGCTCGCCGGTGTCCGGTTGAGAAATTAAAAGATCGTTTATTTTAACTCCAATTTTTTTCGCATACTCGGGATCAAGCGCGTGTTCGGCGTCAACAAAAGCGCAAAGTCCGCCTTTTTTTTGAGCATTCGCGACGATGTGAAGAGCTAAAGTTGTTTTGCCCGAAGACTCCATTCCGTATATTTCGATAATTCTTCCTCTTGGAACTCCTCCGACGCCAAGAGCAAGATCAAGGCCGAGCGAGCCCGTAGGAATTACATCAACATCCACCTTGCGCGCATCGCCCAATTTCATTATGGCACCCTCGCCGTATTTATCTTTAATCTCTTTTAACGCCGCCTCAACGCCCGTCTTTTTTTCGTTTATTAAGTCGGATTTTTTCATTTTACTTGATATTTATTCGATATGTTATCCAATAAAAAACTTCGGATACTGTTTCTCTATGATACAAATAAATCCCATCGCGTCAAAGTCTAACGAATTTATTCCGCTTTCATCAAAACCGTCCTGTTAACTGAAGTTTTATGGCCGAATTTGTCCTCAGCTTTCAATTCTATTACATTTACCCCTGGCGCAAGCAAAGTTTTTTCCTTAAATTCTCCGGCTTCATTTGTAAAAATCAACCTGCCGTCAAGAGTCACCCGGCTTACATCGTTAATTTTTCCTGATACTTCGATCGGGTTCTCTTTAAAAATCTGTCCTTCTTCTGGACTCTCGAGTAAAATCCTCGGCCCTATTAAATAATCTCTCGCCTGAAAAATCCCGTAAACAAAAATAACGGAGAGCATCAAAATTAAAACTGCTTTTTTGTGCGCGACACGCATGCCGATTATTAATTAAAACTCCCCAAAAAATCGTCATCCCCGCTTGAAGAATTTTTTCTCTTAGCCACTTCTTTCTCATTCCTTTCCTCCTCCTTAAAAACTTCCTCACGTTCTTTGGCTTCAGGAATTCCTAATTCTTTAACAGCAGAAGGCGCTTTGCCAAAATCATCGCCGTCTTTTCCTATGAGCACTTCCCTCGGCTTTGCGCCGTCCGAAGGCCCGATGATTCCCCTCGCTTCCATTACATCAAGAAGCCGCGCGGCTCTCGCATATCCGACTTTAAGGCGCCTTTGCAAATAAGAAGCGGAAACTTTTCCGGCTTCAATCGCGATTTTTTTTGCTTCTTCAAAAAGCTCGTCATCGGCGTCGTCGCCAAACGATCCATTCTCAAGCGCCGAAACCAAAGAAACCGAGTCAGTTTTGCCGTTATTTTCAAAAATATTCCCAGCGATATTTCCCTCCTCACCCATTTCTTCCGCATGATCCGCGAGCCATTTTGTAACGCGCTTTACTTCCCCTTCCGAAACAAAGGCTCCTTGAATTCTCCGCGGCTTTGAAACTTCCCCGGAAAGAAAAAGCATATCGCCGTTTCCCAATAATTTATCGGCTCCGGACGTATCAAGAATCGTCCTCGAATCGATTTGCGAAGCCACCTGAAAGGCCATCCTTGACGTGATATTGGCTTTAATCAATCCGGTGATCACTTCAACAGAGGGTCTTTGCGTTGAAAGCACTAAATGTATTCCAACAGCCCGCGACATTTGCGCAAGGCGCACGATGCATGCTTCAAGCTCCCGCGGATAAGTCGCCATAATATCCGCCAATTCGTCTATTACGATCACAATATACGGCATTGTCTCGGCCTCTTCGTCTTTCGCGAGGATATTCGCGTGATAAGAATTAATATCGCGGACATGAGACGCTTCCAAAACACCGTAGCGTCTTTCCATTTCTTTTGCCGCCCAACGTAGCGACATTATTGTTTTTTTAGGATCCGTAATCGCCGGCGTTAAAAGATGAGGAATTTTAGAATAGTGCTGCATTTCAACTCTTTTCGGGTCAACCATGATAAAACGGAGCATCTCCGGAGGATTTCTGTAAAGAAGCCCGGTTAAAATGGAATGTATCCCGATTGATTTGCCGGTTCCCGTAGCGCCGGCAATCAAAAGATGAGGCATTCTCGCCAGATCGCCGTAAACAGGCTTGCCCGTGACGTCTTTTCCAAGCGCGAACAAAAGCGGCTTCGGAGATTTTTGATATTCTTCGGAAGACAAAAGCGAACGAAGACCTACGAGCGAAATCGAACGATTCGGAATTTCAATTCCAACAGCGGACTTGCCCGGAATCGGCGCTTCTATTCTTATTGGATGCGCGGCGAGCGCTAAAGATAAATCATTTTGAAGACCGGTTATCCTTGAAAGCTTCACGCCTTCCGCGGGCTTAAACGTATACTGCGTAACTGACGGCCCGACATTAACCTCCGTCATTTCAACTTCAATGCCGAAATTTTGAAAACTTCGTTTAATAATATTTGAATTGGCCTTAATGTCGCCTGAAGAAGGAGTGCCGCTGTCGCTGTCCAGAAGATCCAAAGGCGGCATTAAAAAACCACCCGCTCTCTTCGCTTTTCTAAGCGGAACATGAATAAACTCTTCCTGCTTGAGAGCAACCGGAGTGACCGCTCTCTCAGGCTCTTTAACTTCGGGCGGCTTCTCTTCTATTTTTTCCGGCGGCGCAACTTTTGTTTTTGAAAAATCTAATTTCGATAAAATTGATGCCCTGTCTTTTTCGTCTGCTTCCGGTTCTTCTTCGTCAACTTCGTCCTCCTCCAGCTTCTCCCTTCTGAAAGACATATTGAACATTATAAAGATTCCAGCGAGCGCTATGGCGACAAGAATAATAAGAGAAGCGGTAAAATCAAACAATTTGAAAAAAGGGTAACTTGCCACAAATCCTATGTAGCCTGCGGTTTTGTTCTGAAAAATTAAATCCGCGATTCCGAGCGTTGACAAAAGTAAAAGTGCCGCGCCAACCACTGTGGTCGCGAGAAAATGCGCACGCAAAGGCTCAACCGAACGCCTTAGAAGCGAAATTCCTCCGATGAAAAAGACAAGCGAGATCATAAAAAAAGCCCTCCCGAATAAAACTTCAAGAATTTTTTGAATCCCGTTTCCAACAAGCCCGGCTTTGCCGAAAGCCGCTAGCGCCAACAAAACCGCTATAGCAAAAGACAAAATCGCGAAAACAGATCTTTTTGTCTCCGGCTTTATTCCCTCGTGCCAGCTTGGCTTATTTTTATTCTTATTTTTATTATTCTTTCTAGACAAAGTTTAAAAAAATCAACTATTTTGATTCGATTTATAAATTATATCACTTTAAATTACGAAACTTGTCGACGGCGCATTTTTTGGAGAGACTTGCGCAGTGCGGCGGCACGAGCATGAGGCAAAAATTCAGCAGAATTTTATGCTGGGCTCTCCAAAATGTGCGCCGAGAAAGAGTTTCGTGATTTTCAGTATATCAGAAAAATACAAAAAAATCTCTGGGAAAGCGCCTATGTTCAAAAAAAGGACTGGCTCGAGGAAACTCCACGGGCCAGTCAAATTAATCTAAAAGCTCCTGAGGACTAGACTAAAACTTATAGACATTTACGGCGTTGATGTCGGATTTATGTCCCCCCTTATTCGAAAAGACCCGAGCGGCAATAAGCCCGTCAGGATGCGCAAACGCAAGCACACCCAAAATATCGGCAAGCCGATGTTTCAACGCGAGGTTCAAAGTCGCCTTGCCGTGTTCTTGAATCCACATAACCCGGCCATGATGCGGCCACCCGAGAAAAGTCGCCAGCTTCGAGGCCCAATAAGTCCAACGGGGCCATCCGATCACATAGGCCTCAAAGACTTTTTCAAGAGCGCGATCGTCTCTTGGCAATTCAAAAACAAGCTGCTCCGGTTTAAGCCCGGGATAATCGCAAAAAACATTAACCTGAAGTCTGGCTTCTCTTTCCGCGTCAGGAAAACTTCGATTTGCGTTGATCACGGTATATCCATCCGCGCTAAAGCCCAGACTGCTACTGCGATCGTGAAGCTCCTTCCACTCAATATATCCGGACGGTATAAGCGCGCCTTTGAGCCAGTCCCATAATTCCAAAGGACTGCCAAAATGTGGCGGCCATGGTGTTGATTCAATTAAGACGCCTTCAAGCCCGAGCCAGCGCAAGGAACCGACGTGCTCAAATGTTTCCAAAACCGAACCCGCAAATTCAAGTCTTATTCGCCTAAATTGCGCTCGCATTATTTGCGCGGAAATTTTGATCGGCCTTTGCGATTTTTTTGCCTGCCAATACCAGCCGCTCGCCGCGTATGGCGAAAATTTTATTTCCGCTCCTCTGCCCCAAAAATCGCGGCCGTTGATTGCAACCGAATTCCTTAAAAGTTTCTTCGGAATCGGGCTTGCGTCCAAAACCACAACCTCTTCTTCGTCCAAAAACAACTCTTTTTCCTCTGGATTTTTCAATGTCCTATCCTCCTTTCGTTATGCGTTTTCCATTTGACCTTACAATGATAAAAAAAAATTGCGCAAGAAAAAAGAGGGCGGCTCGAGATAAGCTACCCTCTTTTCCTTTATTGCGCAGAGATGAATAAATATGCAGAACGCATACTCCCTGACGCGTTTTTTTTGGAAGGATTGAAGTCGGCCTGACTACTTGACCGTTTTAAGTTGTGGCGCACCTTCGGCTGTTTTTGCCTCGGATGGCTTTTCCGCCGGCATCTGCTTGAGCTCGGCGGTCTTAATAACGACCTCGTTTTTTTTAACAACGAGCGAGTTGCCGTCATGGACCATCTCAAATGTAGCACCTACCGGCACAGTGAGCGCGGCGTCATTCAGCACATACTTGATGAGCAGAGCCTGAACAACTTCCGGTTTCCCAACCTCGGTCTTTTGAGCCGAAGAAGTTTCAGCCGCAGCAGCAGGTCTAGGCTCGGGCGCAGGAACAACTATTTGATTCTCCTCATCCGGCTCCCAGCTATAATTATTGCTGGGAACAAAGGCTTGGTTTCCGCAGCGCTGCAGAGAAAAACAGTACTGCTGTCGTTCATCTGGCATTAAATACAGCGCTCGATAAGCGCGCTCGCGCCGCATCCTCCGTTGTTGCAGGCCATCGCGAAAATCAACCACACCATCACACGTCAACCGGCCGCTTTCGATCGGACCAATGCGACTTGGGGATGCGTCGGAACTTAGACGCTCTCCGAAAAGACTCCTTTCCGCCATCCAATTAAAATGCCTTGCCACACGTTCAGGTTCCGATGGCGAAATTCCCCCAGGGATAATCGGCTCACCGCCTCTTGTCGGACTCCTCAACTTCCATCCGTGTACTTTCCAGAGCACATAAACTATATAAGCCAAAAGTGTCAAAGAGACTAAAACCGTCGCCCAACGCGCGATACTCCGGTAGCGATCTTTGTCAGAAAATCCACGATCATTAACGGCGCCTGCTTGTCTGGACTCGGATGCATCTTCAGCCACTTTCCCCGGAACACTAATTCCAAGTCGCTTCAAGCCGTAGATCCTATCGTGGTCAGCGATGATCTTGATGTAAACCTCCTGCCCTTCGAATCTGACACGATCCCGAAGATACGGGTTCAAATCAATGAGTTCGTCCAAAATTTTCGGATCGCGTCGATAAGCCTCGGACAAGCTCCAAATCGTATCGCCCCACTTCGGCACGTAAACGTCATCCTCTTCAACTTGCGCAGATCTTCTAAGACCTTGCGCAAGGTTAGTGGCTGGCGCTAACCAGCTCGCCAATCCTATGAAAATTAAAAGAACTCCAATAAAAAGGTATTTTGTTTTCACCTTTCCCCCCTATTTTCTTCGCCTAAATTTGGGCTTTTAAACCCAGCGAATTTTAAAATACTACATCAAAACATCCGAATAGTCAAATCCCCGTAATGGTTCAATAGCTTGTGACCACCCCTGCTAAAATTATGTATATGGCTTATGAAAACAATCCTCGTCTGCCGCGCTTACGCATGGAAGCAGTGCGAATGGTTAAATCAGGTCGAAGCATTCGTTCCGTAGCTCGTCATTTTCAATATTCTCATCAAGCAATATTGAATTGGCTTGAGAAGACAAAATCTCACAACTACAAAATGTTGATTCCAACACTTTCCTCGCGTCCCCTGCATCATCCGCATGCATTGCCAAAAGAAATTGTCTGGAGAATCCTTGAAATGAGAGGTGAGCGAAATCAATGCGCCGAGATTCTGCATCATAGATTAACAGAAGAAGGAATTAAAATTTCTCTTTCTTCGGTGAAGCGCGTTCTCAAGCGCAACCATATTTCCCGTTACTCGCAATGGAAGAAATGGCATCAGTATCCAGAGCGCCCAATACCAGAAAAGCCTGGAATATTGGTCGAAATTGACACGATTCATGATGGAGCAATCGGAGAGCAGATATATATCTATACTGGGCTTGATGTTTGCTCCAGATTTGCCCATGCGATTCCAGCAGAACGTATCAATACACATCAGAGCTTGAGATTTGTCGAAAAGACAAGAAAAGCTGTCCCATTTTCGATAGCCACCCTGCAATCAGATCATGGTTCAGAATTCTCAAAACATTTCACCAAAATGATTGTGGCTCATGGCATGGCGCACCGGCATTCCAGAGTAAGAAAGCCCAATGATAATGCCCATCTTGAACGATTCAACCGCACTATTCAGCAAGAGTGCATTTATCGGATTCCGCGCTCAATCAAGGTCTGGAAAAAAGAAATTCCTCTGTATTTGCACTATTACAATTTTGAGCGTCCACATATGGGAATTAATTATCAAACACCTAATCAGGTGGTAAGAAGCTATTGATTAGAGAACGGAGCAATTTGTTGCCAATTTTGACCCAGCCAATTCAAGCCTTAAATGGCCCTTGGCACTACAAGAGGAGGCAAGCGGAGGTTCGCTCTCCGTTTGTATCCACAGTTTGGCCTTTATTTTTGGCGCGGGCGGAGGTACGCTCTCCGTATGGGGCGGTTTGCTGAAAGAGAATTTTATCATGTCTATAACCGCGGAGTTGAAAAACGTCAGATTTTTCTTGATAAAGCAGACTATCTGCGTTTTACAAATTGTCTATTATTATTTAACTCGTCAGCCCAAATTGAAATTCGAAAGGCGAGAAAAAGTGAGCTGGCGGAGAGCGGACCTCCACGGAAACCTAAAAACGAGCCTCTGGCTTCGATTGTTAGTTATGTTTTGATGAAAAATCACGTACACCTTCTAATTTTCTGCAGAAAAAAAGAAAATTTAAGCGTTTTATTGCAGAAGATTTTCGGGGGATACACCATGTATTTCAACACAAAATACCAAAGAAGTGGGGTTTTGTTCCAGGGACGCTCCAAATCAAAGCACGTCGCAAAAGATAATTATCTGCGGCATTTAATTTATTACATCCATTTAAACCCGCTTGATTATTTTAGGCCCGAATGGCGGGAGCAAGAAATAAAAAACGCCGAAGAAGCAAAAAACTTTCTTACAAACTACGAATGGTCTAGCTTGGCCGGAGTTTCCAGAAAAAAATTCGACCCAATACTCGACTATAATATTTTAAGCGAGCTTCTGCCGGAAAAACAAGATATCGAATCAGAAATATCAGACTGGTCTGCGAGTTTTTATGCAAAGAACAAAGATTATTTTTTAGACGCTTGAAAGCCGAGCCAAGACGGAGCTTTGATTACTTTCTGCGTTTACAATGAAGCCACATCCTTATTATATAACGTCAAATGGATTTATTGACTAAATCCTTGCATTCTGTCTTAAAATATGTTACTTTCAAGAAATGCTGAAAACGAAGGAAAAGCAAAAAATAATTGAAAAATATAAAACCCATAACACTGACAACGGCTCAACAGAAGTCCAAGTGGCTGTTTTGAGTGAAGAAATCGTGAAGCTCACTGATCACCTGAAAACGCACCGCAAGGACAACCATTCAAGACGCGGACTTTTGCAAATGGTTTCAAAAAGGAAATCGCTTCTGGATTATTTAATGCGCGAAGACGCAAAGCGCTATGCGGCGCTTACAAAAAAAATCGGGCTCAAAACAAAAAGCGCGAAATAATCCGGCCTTTTTAAACTGCGTATTTTTTAAAAGCGTTCTCATTTTTTAACGGACTAACTTTTTATAAACATGGAAATCATAAAACATAAAAATCAGCGCGTTGCCGTATTTATCGACGCGCAAAACATGTATCACTCCGCAAGAAGCTTGTTCGGCGGAAGGCTTAATTTTAAGGAACTCTTAAAACTGGCGGTTTCAGGAAGACAGCTCATCAGGGCATTTGGATACGTCATCCGCACAAAAACAGGCGAGGAAAAACCATTTATCGACGCTTTAATAAGCCTTGGCATTGAAACGCGGGAAAAAGATTTGCAGGAATTTTTTGGCGGAGCGAAAAAAGCGGACTGGGACGTGGGCATGGCGATTGATGCCGTTCGCACAGCCGAAATTGTAGACACAATTGTGCTTGCCTCCGGAGACGGAGATTTTATCCCTTTGGTTGAATATTTAAAAAACCAGGGAAGACGGGTTGAAGTTATGGCATTTGGGCCTTCCGCGTCAGGCAAGCTTAAAGAAATCGCCGACGAATTCATAGACATGGCGCAGGACCCGCGAAGGTTCATTATTAAAAGATAATATTCCGGCCATAGACCAAAGGCCGAGCAAAGATTATAATTTAAGCAGTTAAAATTATTAGCATTGTGGTCTTTGGATAGTTAGATTATAGAGCCCTCTCAAGTTTTCAGGGAGCTGTAACCTAAAATCTGAAGATCACTTCATCGTTCGCTGAATTTGAAAAAAATTGGGCGGACGGGCCCCGACATAGGCGGGGAAATCGATTGAATAATATGAATACGAAAAAATTTACGACCGAAATCGGCGGAAAAACAATTTCCGTTGAATTTCCAGATTTTGCCGAGCAAGCTCACGGCTCCGCGCTCGTACGCTTCGGTGATACGGTAATTTTAGGAACAGCAGTAATGTCACGCGCCGTCCGCGAAGGGATAGACTACTTTCCTTTAACCGTAGATTATGAGGAAAAATTTTACGCGGCGGGAATGATAGGCGGCTCGCGTTTTATGCGCAGAGAAGGCAGGCCGTCTGAAGAAGCTATATTGGTATCACGGCTTATTGATCGCGGCTTGAGGCCTCTTTTCAATTCTAAAATCAGAAACGAAGTACACGTTGTCGGTTTGGCCCTTTCTTTTGATGGAGAGAATGAACCGGATATTCCCGCGATACTCGCGGCCTCTCTTTCGCTTGGAACTTCTTCCATCCCGTGGGACGGACCAATCGGCGGAGTTCGCGTGGGAAAAGTAAATGGAGAATTTGTAATAAATCCATTAAGATCCGGGCTTGAAAATTCCGATTTCGACTTAGTTGTTTGCGGTAAAGCTGGAAAAATAAACATGGTTGAGGCTGGCGCCAAGGAAATACCGGAAGAAGAAATTCTCCGAGCCATTGAATTCGCGCAAAAAGAAATTGAAAAACTGGAGGATTTCCAAAAAAAGATAATCGCCGAAATCGGCAAAGAAAAAGTGATGCCGGAAGTAAGGGAAAACCATCCAGATTTTGAAAAGATCTTCGAAAGCATCAAGCTGAAATTGGACGAAGCGCTGTACCTGAACGAAAAAACCGAAAAAAACCAAAAGCTTCATGAAATTAAAAAAGAATGGGACGTGGCGGTTATTGCTGGGTGCGGAGCGGAATACAAAGAGCCGGCGAACGGTTTTTATGAAAACAAAATTGACGAAATTGTTCACAAAAATATTCTCAAGCACGACAAAAGGCCTGACGGAAGAGGAATGAAAGAGCTAAGAAAAATTTCGGCTGGCGTGGGAATTTTGCCGAGAGCTCACGGCTCCGGACTTTTTTACCGAGGGGAAACGCATGTACTTTCCGTCGCCACTCTTGGCGGACCAGACGACAAGCAACTAGTGGAAGGGATGTCAATTAAAACAAAAAAAAGATATCTTCATCACTATAATTTTCCGCCTTTCGCGCCTGGAGAAACAGGACGTATGGGAAATCCCGGAAGACGCGAGATAGGACACGGAGCGCTCGCCGAACGCGCGTTAATGCCAGTACTTCCTTCCATTGATGAATTTCCGTACACAATCCGCATTGTCTCTGAAGTACTTTCTTCAAACGGCTCAACTTCGCAAGCTTCAACCTGCGGATCGACTTTGGCACTGATGGACGCAGGCGTGCCGATCAAAAGACCTGTGGCCGGAATCGCCATGGGACTAATGATGGACTCCGAGCCGGGCAAGGAGAGTGATTATAAAGTTCTTACAGACTTGCAGGGACCTGAAGATCATTACGGCGATATGGACTTTAAGGCTGCCGGAACTTCCAAAGGCATTACTGCCATACAAATGGACGTAAAAGTTCTTGGGGTAACACTGCAAATATTAAAAGACGTTTTAACTGACGCGAAAGCGGCGCGTGAGAAAATAATGAAAGTGATGCTTGAAGCCATCCCTGAGGCGCGAAAAGAACTTTCTCAATTTGCTCCGAGAATTTTGACAATTAAAATTAATCCGGACAAAATTCGAGAAGTTATCGGCCCGGGCGGAAAAATGATCAACTCGATAATTGATGCGACAGGAGCGGAAATCAATATAGAACAGGACGGCACGGTTTTCGTAACCGGTTCGTTCGAGGCTTCAGAAAAAGCTCTAGAAAAAATTAAAGAAATTGTAAGAGAATACAAAGTCGGCGAAACTTTCGAGGGCGTTGTTTCAAGAATTTTCGATTTCGGCGCCATGGTTGAATTCGCGCCAAACCAAGAAGGCCTTGTCCACATCTCCGAGTTAGCGCCATTTCGCGTAGGACAGGTGACGGACGTGGTGGATATCGGTGACAAAGTTCCTGTTAAAATAATATCAATCGACGAGATGGGAAGACTGAACCTCTCGATAAAGGCGATGACCGAGCTTAAGCAAAAAGAAAATCCAAGCCCAATGCCGGAGATGCAAAAAAGAAGAGGATTCGGCGAACGGCCGAGACGCGGTGGTCATATGAGGTAAATTCTAAAAACAAATGTCAGAAGAAATTAAAGACACAGGCACGCCCAAAATAACCGATTCTCAAATTCCAAGGATGAGGACTCTTGGCGGAGACGCCCGGCTTTGGAATGAAAAAAGTAAAGCCACTTATTCGTCTTCGCAGCCGAAGAAATCAATAGCGAAACTCGTTCTAAAAATTCTCTTAATTTTGCTGGCTATTATAATAATGGCCTCTGCCGCAAGATACGGCTATTTTTACTTATTAAACAACAAATCTCCGGAAAATATTCAACCGAAAAATTTCGAACTCCTTATCAGGCCGGACGAAGAAAATAAAATAATCGCCGTTGGCCAAACAAGAACAATCCTTCTGGCTGACATAGAAAAAATTTTCAAACTCCCGCAGCGTGAAAAATCTTTCCGCGCGCTCTCAATTTATCTGATAAAAGAAAATATACAAGTCCCCATGTCCGCTCCGGAATTTTTCAGCCTAATGGCTTTTTCAGTGCCTGAAAAATTAAAAAATAAAACCGACCTTTTTACATTGGGTACCGTAAAACTTTATGGAATTTCGCACCCATTTCTTATTTTACGGATCAATTCATTTACCGAAGCCTACGAAGGCACAAAAGAGTGGGAAAGGGACATGCAGACGAATTTACGGCCGATCTTTGACTCAATCCCGGTAACTGGCGGGGAAATCCCTGTTTTTTCGGATAAAATAATTAAAAATCAAGACGCGCGAATCTTAACAACGGACGAAGGAACTCTTTTGGCCTATTCTTTTTTTAATAAAAATCTCGTAATAATAACGGATGCGGAGGAAGCGCTCGCCGAAATTATAAACCGCTACGAAATCTATCACCCGAAATAACGGGCGGGCTGAAAGCCTATTATTGTAAATACGCACTTAAGTCTGTAAACTTAAACCATGGCATTTGACGAATATAAAAAAATATTGGAAGAGGAAAAAACCAAGCTCGAAACCGAACTTGCCCAAATCGCGCACAAAAATCCTAAAGACCCGTCGGACTGGGAACCAAAAGCTCCGGACATGAATCCTATGATGTCAGACCAATCGGAAATGGCGGATGTTTTTGAAGAAATGGAAATACAGGCTGGACTGGAATATCAGCTAGAAGAACGGCATAAAAAAGTTAGCGCAGCTCTAAAAAGAATTGAAGATGGCGCTTACGGCATCTGTTCTGTTTGCAAAAAGCCTATTGAAGAAAAAAGGCTTAAGGCAAACCCGATCGCCAAAAACTGCATAAAGCACGCTGTAAAATAAAATGGGGGCGGTAAAATTACACTCGGCTGAAATAGTGGGCCTGGCGGGAGAAATAATTGATGTTGAAATCGATCTCTCGTCGGGACTTTTTCATTTTTCAATCGTCGGACTTGCAGATAAGGCGATTGAAGAATCAAAAGAAAGGGTCGCCGCCGCCATTAAAAATTCTGGCCTAAGATCTCCGCAGAAAAGAAATCAAAGAGTAACAGTCTCGCTCGCTCCGGCGGATCTTAAAAAAGAAGGGCCCCTATTCGATCTTGCAATCGCGCTTTCCTATCTTCTCGCCTCTAAGCAAATTGAGTTCGATCCGGCAAAAAAAATTTTTCTGGGAGAATTGGCGCTCGACGGAAACCTTCGCAAAATTAAAGGCGCGCTCTCTTTGGCCCTTGAGGCAAAAGAGAAAGGATTTTTAGAAATGATTCTTCCGGAAGAAAACGCGGAAGAAGCGTCATTGGTGTCCGGAATTTCAATTTACGGAGCGAAAACTTTATCCGATGTCATTGGGCACCTGGAAGGTGAAGTGTTAATCCCAAAGCACGCCGGAACTAAAATAGAAAACGGCCAAGCCTACCCGCTCGATTTTGGGGAAATCAAAGGCCAGGAAATCGCAAAACGCGGGCTTGCTCTTGCTGCCGCAGGAAGCCATCATGTTCTAATGGTCGGACCTCCGGGCACGGGCAAAACTATGCTCGCGCGCGCCTTTCCGTCCATACTTCCGCAAATGGATTTTGATGAAATACTTGAAGTCACGAAAATTCACTCAATCGCCGGAAACTTAAAAGAGCCTTATCTCGCAGAAAGACCTTTTAGAAATCCTCACCATACGGCTTCTTATGTAGCGCTCGTTGGAGGAGGACAAACGCCTCATCCCGGCGAGATTACTCTTGCCCACCGTGGAGTTTTATTCATGGACGAATTCCCGGAATTTGAACGAAGAGTCCTTGAAGCTCTGCGCCAGCCACTTGAAGACGGGGTGGTAAGCGTTTCCAGAGCAAAGGGAACAATTTCTTTTCCGGCAAAATCATTAATGGTTTTTGCAATGAACCCCTGCCCTTGCGGAAATTATGGGTCCGCAAACAAACCCTGCCTCTGCTCAATACAGACGCTTTATCGCTACCAAAGAAAAGTTTCCGGCCCGATAGCCGATCGCATAGACGTCTGGCTCGAAGTTCCTCATTTTGAATCGACAAAAATGGCGCAGAAATCAAAAGTTGAATCAGATGGCATTAGAAAAAAAGTCGAGAAAGCCAGGGAAATTCAGAAAAAAAGATTCGCAGACAGAAAAATCCGGGTAAATTCGGAAATGCGGCCCAAAGAAATTGAGGAATTCGCTCCGCTTTCCAATGAGTGTGAAGACCTGCTTAGAGACGCGACTGGAAAACTCGATTTATCCGCGAGAGCTTATCACCGCGTAATAAAACTTAGCCGCACAATCGCTGATTTTGAAAGCTCAAAAGACATAAAAAAAGAGCATCTGCTCGAAGCCCTCCAATACCGCCCAAGAAAAAATTTCTTTATTTATGAAAGTTAAAATCTAAAACGGATTTTTAGCGCCTCTTATTTCAAAATGCACATGGCAGCCGGTTGAGTTTCCGGATGAACCAACATAACCAATGACTTGTCCCTGCACAACGTGCCAGCCTTGTCCCACAATTATTTTTGACATATGCGCGTAAAGCGTTTGCGTTCCATTCGGATGCGAAATAGCGATGTATTGTCCATAGCCTCCGTTCCAGCCTGCCTGCTTGGCGACAATAACGTCTCCGGTTGCAGAAGCTAACATCGGCGTACCGCAAGAATTGGCGAGATCAACCCCGTTATATCCGTGTATGCCTTGGGTTTTAACTCCGCCGACTATCGGTCGAATATAATATCCTTTATACTCCACGCCTGCCGTACCCTTAACAACCCCGCTTCCGTTTGAACTTGGCGCGCTTTTTGGAACTACAAGAGCTTCGCCGTTCGGAATTATCAGGGCAAGGCCTTCTGTCAGACTCACGCCCGTTGTAAGGCCGTTAAAATTTAAAATTTCCTCCGCATCCCCGCCGAATTTCTTAGCTATTCTGGCTAAAGTATCGCCTTTTTGAACTTTATACTGCAAACCCGTGACAGGGAGAATCACCAAAATCTGCCCGGGAGAGATCAGGCTTCCTTTTTTTATTTCGTTTGCCCACGCAATAGTATTTGAAGAAACGTCAAAAAGTTCGGCTATGGAGCCTATTGTGTCGCCTGGCCTTACAACATAAATGCTTATCGATTCGGATTTTTTCTCTTCAATATCAGCGATAGATCCGAGCGGCCCGGTCACAGACAGGAGGGCTGAACTCTGAATAATGGCTATATCTCCTCCGCCAACTCCGGCAAGAGGATTAGAGTTTAAAGGCGCCTGTAAAACCGGCGCTTTCGCAGAATCCGTCGCCGTAAAAACAACTGCCTCGGTCTTTCCCATTATTCTCTGAAAAAAATCAAAAAAATTGGCCTCTGCATTAGGCAGAAAGACCATAGAGACCCACGCAATCATGGTTAAAGCCAAAAGCTTCTCCGAACGAAGAAGCTTGGAAATCACCAATGTGTAGCGCTCTTTCCTTTTAATAGGAGCGGACTCGCGTTTTAAATTTTGCTCAATAAGCTTAGAGTCAATTTTTAACCTGATAGCCCGGAGATTCTACTTTCAATTATTATCTCAATCCAAATTAGGGCTAAAACCACTCGAACCTTGCATACCGTGGTTATATTTTCTGTTCGCTTTTCAAATTTCAGGTTATTTATATTTTAACATTTTTTAACCCTCTTCTCAATTTTTTATGCACAAAAAATACGAAAAAGTTTTGCGCTGGCTTTGTCAAAATCCCTTAATTCAAGCCATTTTTTCAAAGCCGCCATTTCCATTATTCACAAATTTTCAACATAAAATTAGTAAAATAAAATTAAAAGATTGGCAAGGTTTATTGACAACTTTAATTTAAATACGCATTAGTGGCACTTAAAATTTCAAAAAACATAGTTATACTGGAGAAATGGAAAAAAAAACTGCTGCAAACTTAAATGAAGCTCAAGAAAAAGCCGTTCTCGCCACAGACGGGCCCGTTCTTGTCATCGCCGGAGCCGGATCCGGCAAAACCAAGGTGCTGGTTCATAGAATCGCCCACTTGATTGAAAAAGGAGTCAGGCCCGACGCGGTTCTGGCCGTAACCTTTACGAATAAAGCCGCTTCCGAAATGAAAGAGCGCGTCCTAAAACTGCTTTCCGAAAAAAAACTGGCCAGCTTGCCGTGGATGGGCACTTTTCACTCGCTGTGCGTATATATATTGCGGGAATCTGGAAAAGAAGCGGGAATAAAAAAATCTTTCACGATCGCGGACGACGAGGACAGCCTTTCGCTGATCAAATCTTCTTTGCGCGATTTGGGGCTTGATCCCAAGCAATTCGAGCCAAGAAGGCTCAAGTCTTTGATTTCAAAAAAGAAAAACGAAATGCAGGGAGTTGAAACATTTAAAAACATGGCTGGGGATTATTTTCCCAAAATCCTTGCAAACGTATGGGAACTCTACGAAGAAAAGCTCAAAAAATCGAATTTACTGGATTTTGACGATCTTTTGTTGAAAACCGCCGAACTTTTTAAAAACAATCCCGAGATTTTAAAAAAATATCAGGAAAAATGGAAATACATCCACATTGACGAATATCAGGATACGAATTTAGTCCAATACCACCTGACTCACTTGCTAGCTAAAAAATATCAAAACATTTGCGTGGTGGGAGACGTTGATCAGGCTATTTATTCATGGCGAGGCGCAGACTTTCGAAACATTCTGCATTTTGAGCGCGACTGGCCGGGAGCGGTCATAATCACGCTTGAAGAAAATTACCGCTCCACACAGCTGATTTTAGACGCGGCAAATTCGGTGATCGTAAAAAATAAATACCGCGTTCCGAAAAATCTTTTCTCAAAGCAAAGCGAGGGCGCCAAGATAACGGTATTTGAGGCTATAAACGAAGATGAAGAAGCCGAGTTCATCGCCGAACTTGCGGCCGAGCTTAAGCGAAGGGGCAACAACTTAAGCGACCTCGCCGTGCTTTATAGAACAAACTTTCAGTCGCGGGTAATCGAGGAAAAAATGATCTCCAAAAATCTAGACTATCAGGTGATCGGCGTGAAATTTTATGAACGAAAAGAAATCAAAGACATTCTCGCGTACGTAAAAGCGGCGATCAATCTGGAGGATCTTTTATCGAAAAAAAGGACAATAAATACGCCGCCCCGCGGAATTGGAAAAGTCCTTTTGGCTAAATATTTTTCCGGAAAAGATCTTTCCAAAAGCGAGGCCGGGAAAATTTCCGAGCTCGAAGAAATGCTTTCGGCAATCAAAAAAGCCGTTTCGGAAAAAAAGGCCTCCGAGGCGATAAAAACAGCGATCAGACTTTCCGGGCTTGAAGTATATCTTGATGACGGAACCGAAGAAGGAGCCGGGAGGATCGCCAACATCAAAGAACTCGCGAGTCTCGCGGCGCGCTACGATGATGAAAAATCTCCGGAAGGAATATTGAAATTATTGGAAGACGCGGCGTTAATGTCGGACCAAGACACGATTAAAAACGGCGACGCGATAAAATTGATGACAGTGCACGCCGCCAAAGGACTTGAATTCAAAATCGTTTTTATTGCCGGGCTTGAAGAAGGACTTTTTCCTTCAGCCGTAAGATCGGCAGAGAACGGGCAAAACGAAGAAGAGCTAAAAAACGAAGAAGAAAGAAGGCTTTTTTATGTAGCGCTCACCAGAGCAAAGCAGAAAATCTTCCTTTCCTGGTCGGTTTTCAGGACGATTTTCGGCTCGCGCCAGATAAACAGGCCCTCGAGTTTTCTTTTCGACATACCTCCGGAATTAATGGAAAAGCCTCCTGAAAAAGTAATAACACTCGACTAAATATGAAGCCTGAAACACAAAGAATAAAAGCAAAAAAAATTTTGGGACAAAATTTTTTAAAGAATAAAAAAATTCTTGAGCTCATGGCTGATGCCGCAGAACTTACTAAAGAAGATTCGGTCCTTGAAATCGGCCCGGGTACGGGAACTTTAACAAAAGTCCTCGCCGATAGAGCAAAAAAAGTAATCTCGGTTGAAAAAGACCCGGAACTTGTAGCGTGGAACATAAAACATAAAACATTTCCGGAAAATGCATTGCTTATAGAAGGAGATATTTTAAAAATTTTCAATTCTCAATTTCCAATTTCCAATCAATCTTCAAATTCCGACTTTCAAAAATACAAAATTGTAGCCAATATTCCATACTACATTACTTCCAGATTTCTACGCCTTTTTTTATCCCAAATTAAATTTAAACCAGCCATGATGGTTTTGATGGTCCAATATGAAGTCGCGAAAAGGATTACGGAAAAGCCGCCCCACATGAATCTTCTTGCTCTTTCCGTCCAAACATTCGGAAAAGCGGAGTTCATTAAAAAAATCCCGAAAAAATTTTTCTCTCCACAGCCTGAAGTAGACTCGGCAATAATTAAAATTTCGGAAATTTCAGACAGATGGTTTTTGAAAAACAAAACTGATCCTGAAAAATTTTTTGAAATCGCAAGAAGAGCGTTTCAACAAAAAAGAAAAATGCTTAGGCGTTCTTTAAAAAATCTGCCGGTTCCAGAAAAATATAAAAAATTAAGGCCCGAGGAACTTTCAATAAATGATTGGACAATAATTCTTGACTTCTCGATAAAAGAGAGCTATAATATATAAAATTTTTGGAGGTGATTTATGTTCTTAATTATAGGTGTTTTTTTGTTTTTGTCAGGCGTCACTGTGGCTGCCGAAGACATTCCCTATGGGGAAATCTACGGTAAGCTGGAAGAACGACTTGCCGGACAAAAAGAAGTGATCATCGAGGTAAGCGGCGGAGCATGGCTCAAACTGACGTCCTTCAAAAACAGCATCATCGTCTCGCATTTCTCCGGCATAAGGAGATTGCGAGCTCCGGTGATGATATTTAAAAACGACATGGTTTTACTGATGGTCATTCGGGCCGACGACCCTGAGTTCAAAACTTTGCCGCAAAAAACCGCCCAATACTTACTCGAGGCATTGGGCAGAAGACAGAGGGAGGACAGCAAACTCCCTTTTTTTATTACAACATTCCTTTCTGTTTTAAATAATCTACAGTCGAATTATATACCGCGCGCGTATTTGGATCAGATGGTTGATATTGTCCATTGCTTGCGTTATGCATAGCCATTGTGTCGGCCGCGAATTCTGCCACAGAACTTGCTCCATACGGCGTAACCGGAGACGAATCCTGATCTATTATATTGCGCTGTTCCAAAAATCTTTCCTGTAAAAAGGCGTCGTCTGTGCCAAAACCGCTTGACAACTGCTGGTCAAGCTTAGCATGAGCAAGCTCATGCATAGTGGTCATCTCCCCTAAGCTCGTATTTTGAAAATAGTCCGGATACCGACCAAAACCATTCGCCGGCATATTATCAAGAAGGACTCCGTTATACGAATCTCTGATAAAAATTCCGCTAAATGGTTCATCTTCTCCCGGATAATCAAAGGATTGTTCAGACGCAATGCCGCCGTAAGGACTCCAATTACTTCCTACGGCAGAACCGATAGATTTAAAATTATTTTCTTTTGTCACATATACAACTGTTTCAGGAGTGCCGTGCGTAAGTTCTTCTTGATTTTTCTGAAGCCATGCGTCTTTTTCAGCCTGCGTCATATTATTGTCAAACATCACCGTAGGTCCGTTCGAGTTGCTCGTCCCACTGTAACCCACGCCATTAATTTCATCATTAAGCTCGGCTCCGCTTTGCGTGGGCTCGCTGTCGCTTGCAAGCTGCTGTGATTGTTTCTCGTCAAGAAGACCGTCAGTTTGTTGAAATTCTTCGTCGCCCGAACCATCCCCGCCGCCGTCATCGCCCCCGCCATCATCAGCCCCACCGCCATCACCGCCATCATCATCACCACCTCCGTTATTATTGTCCCCATCGCCATTATCTCCATTATTATTACTTCCGCCGCCACTTCCGCCAAAATCATCATTATCTCCATCGCATCCGCAAAGTCCGGTATCCGGATCCCATATCGCGTTAGGAAAATTCTTACATACCTTGTTAAGACACCCGAGCGGTCTGCCTTTTCTGCAACCCTTATCACAAATTTTCATTTTCTCTCCGCAATCATTTCTAAAAACAGGCACGCAAGAATTCCCAACTGGCACGAATTGGATTCCGCAATTACAGCAAAAAATCCTTGTATTTAATCCCAAAGGTTTAAAAGACGGATTGTCGTCTTTGTAGCAATCAGGACTTCTGACCCACTTGGCATCAACGGGATTTGCCATAAAAACCGAGTAAAAAAGGCCGTCAAGAATCTCTTTAACCACCAAGCTCGGTTGATTTTTTGCCTGATAAAAACTTTGATATCCGGGCAATGTGGCAGAGCTCTTTAATTGGCCCTTTTTCAAACTCGACTTCTCACGATCGATTAATTTTTTTAATATCGCCGCACCCTCATCAAATTTATCCATCTCCTCCTTGGAGATCATCCTACTTTCAAGCGCTTCTTTAAAAATAACGTCAATTGCTAGGTAGATATCCTCATCTGAAGAAAATTTTAAAACCCTTTTTTCAGGCTCTATATACCATTCCACAGGCTCTGTCACAAAATCAGAAGGGCTAGAGCCATCGAAATTAACGCCGTCAGAAACGTCGCCGCCCGCAACCAGCTCTCCCCCGACAATTTCCAGATTTTGCAGGTCTATAAGCTCGGCTCTGTACGAAGCAGGCCAAATTTTTTCAAAAATTTCTTTATCTGATAAATAAACGTAGCTAAAAAAAGTAAAGGATTCCGAATCCTGACGACTCTCCGGCGCAGAATTTGAAAAAGGAGCAAGGTTTTTTAAAACTTCGCCGCTTTTCTCAAAAAAATTTTCAAAAGTAATCCCTTCTTCAGGAAAAACACCGCCCTGACCTCCCAAATCAACAAACTCTCCGGGCCTTGCTCCGCTTGCGCAATCAGAAGAGCCGCAAAAAGGCATTTCGGCTTTATTTTCATTGTTAAAAAAAGAAGCGACTGGAAAATTTTCGGACGCTAAACCGTTTTTTTTAGAATTTTGGCCATCGAAAGTGTAAAAAACAGCCAAAATGGCCAAAATTATGACGCCTGTGATGCCGAGAAAGAGGCTCTTTTCGCTTGACTTCATTATTTTTTAATTATTGCACAGCCAATTCCCAAAATCTTCTTATTTATACACAAAATCTTCCCATGTTTTGCAGGTATAATAAAGAGGGTGAAATATTTACCTAGCCCAAGATTAATAGGGAGTTTTGCGATTATTTTAGGCCTCTTTTTAGGAGGAAGGTTTGTTTTTTCCAATAAAGCCGAGAATGAAAATATCTACGTGAACGAAGAGGCGGCTGTAAGCACTAATTTGGACTCGGATAAAGACGGATTAGCGGACTGGGAAGAAATTTTGTGGGGGACAAATCCAAGAATAAGCGACACTGACCAAGACGGCACAAAAGACGGCGATGAAGTCGCCCAAAAAAGAGATCCGCTTGTAAGGGGACCTGACGATGCCTATTCACCGTCCCCGTACGAGCCGCAAGAAGAAACTGAAAACCTAACCGAACGATTTGTTAAAAATCTTGCTGAAAACATCGGTCCGGCCATAAAAAACGGCGGAGAATACAAAATTGATCTGACAAATTTAAAAAGACTTTCCAAAACACCCGAACTTGCTCTGGGAGACTGGGTGAGGTTTGGCCTTAGAGACGTACAGACGAGCGAAGACACCGGGCCTGAAGATGTAAAAAAATATTTTAATAAAGTTTATGGGGTTTACGAAAACACCTTTGTAACCCTCAAAGAAGACGACACTGCCATTATGGCCAAGGCGCTTCTTTCAAGAAACATGTCTAATTTAAAAGACATGGATACGGTCATAAATGCATTCGACAAAAGCATTTATGAAATAAAAAATATTCCGGTTCCGAAAGGTTATGAAGATTTTGCCGTAAACGAACTAAACTATTTAACTGAAACAAAAAAAATAATAGAAGGGATGCAAAATTCCGACAAAGACCCTTTGACCGGAATAATCATGCTGAAGCTTAGAAAGGCGGTCATGGCCGAAGTGCGCGAGTTCCATAAATCTACAGGCCAATCGGTTTTAAAAAGCGGGATAGTTTTTAAATTATCCGATCCCGGATATAAACTTTTTAATTAAATGTCGAGAGGAAATCAAAATCAAAAAATCATGCTGGCGCTCTTCATCGGAATGCTGTTTTGGGGAATTTTTATTCCGGAGAATAAAGCCGAGGCGACAGTGCCGGTTTTTGATGAAGAATTATTCGAGCTTACCGAAGAGCTGTACGATCTCACCGAGGAAATATACGACCTCATTGATGAGCGCACATTCGACTTGAACTCGATGATCGCTGGAATTTACAAAAAAGAAGTCGCAGAGCCGCCGATAGAACCGGCTGAAAGCGCGCGAACAGCCGAACAACAACTTGAAGCGCTTCTTGAAAATCATACTGATATTGAAGGCAACCCCGACCCAATTGACGCGAGTTCCTGTGAATCATTCTATTCGCTGGACTGTTTATCGAATTTACTCACAAACGCCGTGCAGCGAGACGCCCAACTCGGACTGACAAGATGGCTTGAAGGGAAAAACCCCGAAACCGGAGAAGATGAAGAAAGGGGGCCTTTATCCGTTAAGAATTTCAATGACGAAATCGCAAACGAGCTTGACAACGAGCGGCAGCTTTTTATTGAAGCAACAACACGAGAGGATTCGGAAATCGTCCAAAATCTCTGCGAGCCCTTGAAAAAACAAGTTCCTGCTTTTGTTAAAAAATCACTCTCAAAAGAAAGCTTCAGCCAAAAAGTAAGCTGTTCTTTAGACGATGAGGCCGGATTTTCGTACGAGGGCTTTAACGAAAATTTCGCAAACGGCGGATTTGAAGCCTGGGAAAAAAGCCTTGAGGAAAATAACAACATGATCGGCACAATCCTTACTTATCACGACGAGGCCGAAGCAAGAGATATGGCTAAATTCGTTGAAACTGAAAATGAACTTTTAACAACTGGGGGCGGATTAAAGCCAAAAGAGGATTGTGGAGAACCCGTTGTCACTGAAGACGGGAGGGAGCTAAAAGGCGGATGCGTGATCAAAAACCCTGGCGAGCTAACCAGGGCGGCGGCCAATTATTTATACACCAACGACTTAGAACGTCTCCGCGAAGCAAAAGGGCCTGGAGAAACTTCTGTTTACAAAGCTTCAGACGCAATCGGATATGAATTAACAGCAGGGGGACAAGATATCCCAACCATAGAAAAAAACCGTCCAAGCCTTTTTGACATTAGTGCCATCTTAAAAATTTTGTCTCAAGTATTCCAAAGCGATAATAAAGATAAAGGCAAGCCCCCGCCCTCGATACGCGTAACAGTAAAATCCCCGCTCGATCTATCAACTGTCACAGGAAGCACTCAAATAAAAGGAACTGTCAGCAGAATAATAGCCGGAGGTGCCAAGGCAGTAATTAAACTTGACGGCTCGAC
>Ga0209727_1000777_pt1 | contig 31910 bp, 52 predicted proteins | sample RifGroC1_FD_183995 | JGI IMG/M metagenome (GOLD analysis project Ga0209727, IMG submission 183995) | Groundwater microbial communities from Rifle, Colorado, USA - Groundwater C1 (SPAdes) (version 2) | ecosystem: Environmental > Aquatic > Deep subsurface > Groundwater | place: Rifle, Colorado...
CGCGAAACTCTGCGGCGAGGACCTATTGCTATTACTCGTTACTAAGTTTCGAACCCGCTAGCAACGAAGAGAAAGTGTGCAATTGCTTTCGTAGCTCTTCGATATTCCCCTCCTCTGATTTCACGAAATGACGCGCTTGATTTTCCTGCAACTTCTTATAATCTGCTGTCATATTATCGATGTGCGCAGTAAATACGACCACGTCCTCCTGCAACAAAACAACAGTTCTGCATATCATTTCCATTGTCTCGGTAAACTCCTTGCGGATTTTGAGCACTTCACGTTCTCGCTCTTCCTTGTATGTCAATCCTTTGCGTTCCGTCATGAATGACACTTGGCGCTCGCCTCAGAACGATGACCAGTGTCGAAGACGAAGCGTGTCGAGTTAGAGATTACATCCGCAAGAACTGCCTCGGTCGTCTCTCGTGTGGTGCTCAAACTCGCCGAAGGAGTGCATACATATCCAACTTCGCGCGCATTTTATTGGAGCTGGAACAAATGTTTGAGTTCTATGAGTCTCACTATGATCATGAATTCGACGGCGATTTAGATCATATGCAAGAGATGGCCGATGCATTAGATGCGGAAACATGGATTGTTGTTGACAAGGCCTGGCGTGTAGTGCGCGAATTCGAAAAATATTAATCCTCGTATTTTAATATCTCTTTCTTCGCCTTATTCCAACTCTTGCATGTGTCTTTGTGCAGTGATTCCGCGTTTGGCAGAAAGGAGAAATTTACTCCCAACCACCGTCCTACACGAAGAATCTCCAACATGCTTTTCGTTCCCAACATCTCGCTATTCAAGTCCTCAAGATACTCGGTCAGTGCTGCGTCCAGTGCCTTAGGATCGTTTACTTCGCTCATTTTAAGAGAAATGACATTAGGCGCGCGTGACTATTATTGACATTTCTCCGTAGTAAAATATTCTTTTCCATACGGATTGCACGCCACCAACACTTCTTCCACTGCGGCGAACATCTTCGAATATGCCTTTTTTTTCTCTTCCTCGGGAAACTTTTCGATTAGCCTGCGAGTGATCTGCCACCACACATCCAGGTCCGTGATTCTGATCTGCGTGACGAACTCGTACTCATTCAGATCGCTTGGGTTCATTGTCGGATGTTTGAGAATTCGACTGACCATAATTGACAACCTCGCGTACGATGCTGTTGAACTCTTTCTTCTGTTCTGGAGTAACGTTCTCGCCTCGCAACATCATTTCAAGGAATTTGGTTTGCATTGTTTCGAAACGCTCGATCAATGCATCTTTCTTCAGTTCGTCTTTCGCATTCGGATCGCCGAAAAGGGCCGCGCATCCATCTTCATACTTCTTCTTCTTGCTCTCCAAAAAATCTTCTTCGGATTTTTGAGAACCCGGCTTAACGAACTTCTCCATAAACTCGTGCACGAGCGTATTGAACTCCTCTTTCATTTCAGGCGTAAGATAATCTTTGCCTGTCAGTTGCGTTTCGACATAAGCCATCTCAAGGTTCTTCTGCGCAGCTGTGAGACGACGAATCAAATCTTCTTTCTCTTTCTCTTCCTCCGCCCTCTCGAACGACAAATGCAAAAGTCCGGTGCATTCTGGATCGTCATTCTTCGCCTTGACGTCGTCTGCATCACATCCATCTTCATACTTCTTCTTCCGTTCTGCCCGCTTCTCGCGGTTGAGGTGCCACTTATCGTATTCAGGCCAATCGCGATCACACACAGTTGAGAAGAAAGAAGCGCCAGGCGTTGCGTATGCCCGTTTCTTCAATTCTTGATATTGATCGAATGTCAGATCTTCCGCATCATCGCGTTTCTTCAGGATCTCTCCGTATGTCGGCGTTCGCACGATTCCTGTTTTCTCGTTTTTGATGTAAACGCTCCAATCGGGCCATTGCTTTTCGAAGATTGGCAAGCGCATACTCTGGAATCGCTCTTTCATTATCACCCACACAGCGTAAGCTTTGTCCTTCAGTTCGTTGTAGAGACGTTCAGACACGTCTTCGACGTCGTAATCGGATCGCTGTTCCAAAACCATGTCATACTCCGACGCAAGGTATTCATATTCACGTTGCTCCTTCTTTCGTTTTTCTTTTTCTGCCTTCTCTGCCTTCTTCTCCTCGTTTTCCAACTCCGACCGCGCGAACTTGAGAGCATCGTTGAACTTCCCGACAATGAACCTGTTCGTCCGATTGATCTCTTTCTTGCCTCGGCCTACTCCGCGACTCAAGTCGGTGGCAGCAATGCGACACGCAAGATCAACCCCTTGAGCATATTTGGCGCACAGCATCAATTTCTCGACGAGATCTTTCTGCCCGTTCTCGTCCTTCGACTTGATGTCCTTGTAAGGTGCCAAGATTTCGATGTGTTCCATTTCAAAAGATTTGAGAATTCGCGTTTTTATTGTTCGAGCTCTTTCACCGCTTTCCACAAATATGCCCGACGATCCCTAGCTTCATGCACGTCTCTTGCCATCTTCAAAATCTGCCCTTTCGTCGACTGCACGTTGATTTCACCCAATCTCGCAATGATCTCGTCCCTCAACTCGCCCAATCCGTTGGCATATGCACGCAAAGCCACTTCCAAATCGGTTGGTTCGTAGTGTGGCGTAACATGCATCTGAAGGAGCATATGTTTGGCCGCTAGCTGTTGAGCTTCCTTTTTCGTCGCGCCGATTCCCAAACTCTCGCGGTTCGTGACATTGAGCGTGCATTCAAATCGTATGGATGGCGGCATCGTCTTGTGCTCTACCGTGATATACTCCGGATTCGCTAGCTGCATGACCGCACACAACTCCTGAAGCCTGCCTTTGTAGTTTTCACTCATGACGAATGACACTTGGCGCATGGCCCGGACAAATCAAATACATGGGACAACGCAAATGAGCAAGTTCCTGAATGAATTCGATCCACACGCGCGCATTCAATGCCGCTCGAATAATCGGAAGTCCTTCAGGAGTGGTGAGACGATGTAGCCGATCTTGCGAGTTCAGAAACCGTGCGCTTTGAATGAGGAGTTCCAGGTGCTTGGATTTGGTCCAGTTGCCCGTTTCGAAAGTGGCGATGAAGTTGAGGAGATACTGTTCTTCTTCGGGCATTTTATTTGGGAAAATAAATAAATTTCTCGCGCGTTGAGTAATTGAAGAAGATGCCGAAGAAATCGAAGAACAAATTACCGGCTCGAAATGTTCCCTCCCACACAATGACTCCCAAAGAGGCAGGGAGCTTACTTTACTACTCCAAATTTGAGAGCGGTATCCCTCGGGAGCAGCTGCGCGAGGCTTCCTACGTATTACTAGCCGTGAAACGTCGCAATGCTGCCCAAAGGACGAGGAGCAACGCGTCGATCATCAAAAAGGCGACGAAGGCGGCTGCTAAAGTGACGATCACTGCAAAAGAGTTCAATGCATACAACCGTGCTGTGTACGGGAAAAAACCGAAGAAAGCTGCGGCGATCGATCTCAAACCAGTGCAAAAGAAGAAGGTCGTGAAAGCCGCAAAAAAAGCCGCACCGAAAGGGAAGAAAGTCAAAGTCGCGAAAAAAGTGGAGACTGCATTGAATTCAAAGAAGACACATTAGTGAGCGCGAGCCTCGATAAACATCATCACACAGCACGTTACATTCAGGGCGCAAGCACCTTTCTGTTGAAGAACGAGCAACGTATGACAAGACTATGAAAGATCTGGAAAAGTCACGACTTCGCAAAGCTGATTTAGGTGCACCTGCACGTAAGGCCAAACCGAAGAAAGACGAAGTGATTCATCGACCTGCGCAAAGGAAGAAGGTCGTCAGTCGAAACCGCCTGACTTTTCATTGAATGCATTCATTACGGCGCGACTAAACTAAGAATTCATTCGTCTCTGCTATCTCGTTGGTCGCTTCGGACGCATAGCAATCAACGGAAATGAATGTAGTTCCTCCATTCGTATTGTCGCAAATAACAGTGCACTCATCTGCCCCCTCGTCGGTGGTTTTGTTTGCAACAAGTTGAAACTTGATAAATTCAGCGTTCGGGTCCGGAAGCCAATTCATCACTGGAATGGGATAACTTCGAACAGAACCCAATGTACGATGCAGCATCGCACCTCCTTCAATCGAAATTTCTTCCGTCCATATCCCTCCGATTTTAGACCAGCACTTCACGCTGTAAGGTATCACAATCACCGCAACGGCCGCTTTCTGAACTACACTGAATGTCACAGATCCGCTAACCACGATGAAACCATCTCTTGGAACGTGTGCTAACTCTGAAGTTTCCATGATAGTCGTCGCCGCCAATCCTATCGACGGAAGTCCAACGTCACTGCGCACGAACACCCTAGAATACAAAAGGAAATTATTGTGCACGACTCCCGTCAGTGTGCCTATGCGTCCTCTCTGTTTCCCGATAAATTGATCCATCACACGACTGCGGCCGACAAAGCTCCGTCAGTGAAAGCCTTTGGTCTTTTGATGAGAATGTTGAGAGCGATCGTATCCAAATATGAAGATGCCGTGTCACAATACATCCGCAATCGCGCCTTTGCCGGATTTGCGCCAGCAGTGCATTGCTCGCACGCGACGAACGACGATCTAACCCCGACGTTGGTATCTGCAGGTTGTCGAGACGTAGTCAAAAGAATTGCGTATGATGCATCCCCATCTTCATCAAGTTCGAATTGAAAATGCACGAATCGAGATATAGCAGGCGGCGACGTCACCATCGCGCGAGCATATAAAAACAGGATGTCTCCAGTAACAACGGTAAAGTTTGGGGTTGTATACATCAAACCCAGACTCGTGGGAATTTCCATTGGAGCGTTTTTATAAAAAGTATTCCAACCGGTAATCCACTCGTGGTGTTCGCTGGTAATGTCTCCGGCAAGAATATCCATGGTTCTTATGCATCCATTGTGATTTTTTGGAAGTCGTCGACTCTCAGTTCTTCGACGATGATCATGTTTCTTGGCGTCAGACCGAACGCAGGTAGAAACAAATTTTCTTCCTCTGCTGCCATTTCGACTTTCCAAGTTGTTTCCGCTACGTCTGGCAACTCGACCATCATACTCGCACAACAATTTTCGTATTCCGCCGCTGCAGTATAATTAGCATTATACAATTTCGCAGACATCACAGGAACCGTGTTCAGACCATCGAGCGATATGACGTTCAGGGTAAGTCGAGTTGTGAATGAGGTGGATCCGGACGAATAAACAGAGCAAACGAAGCCGATGCGCAACTTACTTCCGCGCTCGACTGGGAAATAAGCAGTACTAATCACCGTCTTTTGTCCATCCAAACACGGATTAACCTCCGCAAATGACGCAGCGAGAACGTATTTTCTGACCGCGACGAGATCTCCCTTCCCGGAATCGTCGATGAAAACAGAGTGACAAAACCTTTCCATCTTATATTGTGTGATTGTGATTTTATTTGCCCATGCGTTCCTGCCACACTCGGACGAACTTGCGACGGGTGTCGGAATTGAATTCCCGAATGGCTTGCATGAGACGATGCGTGCTGTGTGGATGCAACTCGGTTCCGTTGATGTTCAAGTCCGTTCCTTCGTCCGCATCCTTTGCCTTGGCATCCTCAAACGCTTCTCGATATTGTTCGCATGCCGTTTGAATGTGACAGATCGCATCTGCATCCCACATCAGACTCGGATCTCGCGCGATGAACGTAACATCTCCGTTGTTATCTCGGACGTTGAAGAAGCAAACAGGCACGCCACATGTTTCCACTTGTCGTTCCAAAAAGATCTGGTATTGTTTAGTGTCGTTTCCAACGATTTGGCGGCCGTTGGTGGTCGTTGAGTTGCGTTCTGGGAAATCGGGGCGAGAAGGCAAGTCCAACACCCGAACACTCTTGATTCCGTTTTTGTCGATGGCTGCTTCGAAGTTCCGAGCTATTGCGGGCATTCCGAGCGTATCGGCATTTTCGATCAACTCGTCCACATACTCTGCGCTGAAATCTGGCATATCAAACTCGCCTTTGCGCGTATGACTTGCTTCTTCCAAAATATTTTCGAGGAATATGTCCACATCGGTCGTATCAAACACCTTGCACATCATTTCGTACTGAGTGCATGTCACTTTACGAGACGGTTTTTCTTCTTTTTCTTCTTCGACCTGGAACTGTGGCATGTCGGACGTTTCGGCGTTCATGATTGTTCGTTGTGTTTCGAGAATCGTGCGTGGTTTTTTGTTTCGATGTTCGGAGCGCAGATCATCTGCAGTTTTGCTCGGAGGGCACACTTTCGGCAAGTCGATCGGCATTCCGCGACCATGCATAATCGATGCGATTTGATGCGGGTCGAACTTATAACATTTGGTCTTTCCGATCTTCCCTTCCGCAAATCCAAGCTGAAGCAACTCATGCAACGCTTGTGTATATGTGTTCGAAATGCCCACATCTTGATTCGTCGCATAATCCTTGTATTCTTTCTGCAGATCTCCGGCCGTCCAAAACCCTTTCAGAAAATGAACGCCTCCTATCATTCCTCCCTGGTACTTCATGACGTGCTGAATGAACGCAGGTCCCTTTTCGCGAATTGAGGTGTTCGTTTTTGTGAGCTGCTTGATTGATTCCTGATCATAGTATCGGTCTGGGTCATAGAACTTCTCCCATGGAATGCTGTTCAGCGCAATGAACCAGCACGCGAGACGACGAGGTTCGTAAAAATGCGCGAACGTCGACATTTGCCGAAAGTAATACGGACCGACCGATATTTGATTGACTCGTCGCTCTGCATTTCCCACAGGGCACGCACGCAAATCGTTGCCACACCCCACCACCGACATGCAATTCAATACGTTTTCCTTTGCTCGGTATTTCGCCTCCACGGATATTTGTTCTCCGGTGAGAAACGCCCTCAGCTTGCCGAGATTGACTTGCATGTCTTTGTTGAGGACTTTGGCATCGTCGACGAATATCAACAGCTTTCGAGCGAAATGACCGTTGAAGTGGCCGTCGATCAAATCCGCAAATGTTCCTTCCGTTCGAAAACACAAGTCGCCAAACAGATTCGCGAACGATTCCAAAATGCTCGATTTCCCTGTTCCGGTTTCGGGACTGTAAAGAAACGGCAGACTTTTGTTGCGTTTACCAGGGTTTTGAATCTTATATGCCATCCAACCGATAAAATGAAACGCATCGTTCAGAGTGTGGTAAGTATCCGTCGGGTTGACACAGGATCCTTCCCTCCCCCCGCAAGTCGATGTGATCACGTCAATGAACATTTTCACCGTTTCGGAAAAATATTCGTGGTCCCCGACGATCTCGGCCGCTTGGTCCAAAGTCCACCGCAATCCGGCATATGTGTTCAACAAGCCTGCTGGGGTTGAATGGAGGATCGCATCGGTCGGATCGAAAATCGTTCCCCGCGCGGTGTTTGCCAATCCTTTCCTGCTGCATCGTCCCCACACCGCGAACAAATTGGTATTTCGCCGAATAATGTCCTGCGGTCATGAAAAAAATGGCGCGAAAAAAACTGACCGTTGCACCCCCGACGTACTCTTCGAACGGGGAAGTGAGCGAAAACAACTCAATCATTGCTCGTATTGTCATATCTTCCGTTTGGCATGTGCCGTCCACTTCGAAGTGAAAGATAGTGACTCGACCCGGTCCCGTGAAAACATGCTCCAGGTTCATATACGAACAAACCAGCTCCTCCAGAACAGCAGTGTAGTTCTTGAGTCCGTGCACCTTGTCGGATTTTTCGCGCCAATTTTCTTTTTTCTTCTTGCTCACCGGGTCGGTCAAGTAAGTGAAATGCTCATTCAGTCGCTGAATCGCCGCCATACATTCAGTATGTTTGCTGCCGTGTATCTCAGCAACTTGCTCTGCAGATAGCGTCAGACGAAGTTCCAAGGGGTTCATAAAGTCCGAAGTATACAACCATGGACCGAAAACTGAAACACGTCGGGGTCGTCCAGGGATCACGTGCGTGGCTGAGCGCTCGCGAGCAAACTCCTTGGACGATTGGCGCGTCGGACGCTGCTTCTGCCATGGGGATTCCGGAGGCTTATGAAGGCCAGTATGCGTTATACAACAAGAAGCTGGGGAAAAATGAGTTCAAAAAGGCAAACGTCGCCATGAGCTGGGGAACGGACCACGAAGAAATCGCCGCGCAAGAGTATCTGAAAACGCAACCTGAAGGAACGGTGATGCTTACGGTCGGAATGTTTCACAGTGAAGAGCTTGCACTTGTTGCTTCGGTGGATCGAGTGTGCGTGAACGAAACGAGAGGGACTTGGCTTGTTGAGATCAAATGCCCGTTCTCGAAACGCCCCGCGGATCTGATCAATGACGACAAGTTTCTGATTCAAACACACCAACAAATGCTTCTGAGTGGTATTCATTCTTGCGATCTCTACGTCTGGACTCCAGAACTTGGCGTCGCGTGCAAGACCATTCCATTCGATGGCGAGCTCTGGTCCACGCGAATATATCCACGGATCAAGGAGTTTCAAGATGCAGTGCGAGATCACGACGATACCAAGTTCAAAAGAGGCGCACGCCGTGTTCGTCTGTAGGATACCACACTTTTGGGTTCACATCATACGTTGCTGCGATGAGAGATAATCTTGTGTTGATCTTATCCATGATATAGAACGCGAGTTGTTTGTCCTCGTTCATCACCCGGATGTGGATAAGATCGTTTCGAATACAACGCAAATCGTCAAATATTTCCTGCATCACTCTTTGTGATCCTCGCTCTGTAGGCCATCCACAATCACACCCGTCACGGCCAAAACCGCATCACCCGTGGGTCCCAACTTGTTCTTCAACGCCGCACTTGCCAAATTGTGCATCTCTTTCAGTTCTGCGGCAGTCAGAAGCTCCTCGATCGTCTTGTCTGTTTCAGTTCTGGCGCCGCACGTCTTCTTTCCTGTGTAGATCAGATACGCTGTTTTTGCGCCTTTGAAAATGAGATACGCTCCCATGAGCCCGAGTGCGATAAAGCCTTCCATCTCTGTTGCTTCATGCGTGAGAAATCTAACGACGCCGTTTTCTTTTCTCTAATCGATCTTTGTTGACATCTTCAGCTATCCATCGACTCTCGATTTCCCTTCTCAAGTCAGAAACGACTCGTTCTGGAAAAGACAAACCAAGAGATGGGCGAACGAACCATTTGCGATCCAGTGGCGGCTTTCCTTGCATCATTCGAACTCGCGCTGTTTGCTGCTCCGTGATTCGTCGAGCATTTTCTTTTTCTCTCTCGCGTCTGATGTCTTTTTGTGCCATCAATATTTCATTTCGCAGATATTGATCGTCCGAAGCGATAATATTCAACATCGTTTCGCTGATACGCATAATATCTTCGTTTGATGGTTTGTTCCAAAACCAAAATTTGTTATGTGGTACAATGCGCGGAGGACGGCCCATCTTAGTTAATGCTACTATGAGTTTCCTCACGTTAGATCTGTCCATGCCATATTCAAACTCCATCATACCCGGAGCATCGAGTCCTTCCATCTCCGTTGCTTCATGCGCGAGAAATTTCTTCAGAAAGATGTGCCAGTGAATCCATCGGGCTCGGCGATAACCTTTTTCTGTCGTGGCTTTGCCTTTACGAAAACGAGACCTGCGTTTTCTGGAGGCTTTTTTGCAATGCGTCTTGATCGTCTTTCTGGCATTATCGCTCCGGCGGCATTATCTTCTGATGAAGGCTTGTCTCGCTCGACTCGCAGTTGCGTTTCCATCGGTGTACCATCGAGGGGGAAATCAGCGCCGGGTCGATTTGGCTCATCCTTAATTTCGGGTGCATCGAAAAACTGTTCTTCCTCCACAGGGGCGCCGGGTTCGACTTTCGTTTTCACGTCTTCGACTGCGCGGAGAGTTTCAGGCGCGCTCAATTCCGATGTGGCTTTCAAATCCACAGGGGCGCCGGGTTCGACTTTCGTTTTCACGTCTTCGAATTTACTAACTGCGCGGATAGTTTCAGGCGGGCTCAATTCCGATGTGGCTTTCAAAAATGGGTCCTCCACAGAAGGTCGAGATCGTCGAATGTTCATACCTCGATCAATTTGATGTGTCGATGTAGTAACTGTATCTGAACGCGAACCGAACAGATTCAATCGAGAAAGCAAAGACCGCGAAGGTTCTTTGGGTTTGGCAGGAGGCTTCTTTGACGGTTTTGGGGGTTTGGCAGCAGGATAAATCGGGGGATAAGCAACAAAAAACGATTTAGGGTCATAGGCTTCATGCAGAGCAAACCAATTGGCATCGTCGGGATATGCTCCCGTAGCAGGAACTTTGCATATGATATACTTGAAATATTCGAGCGCTTCTTTGTCGTTTGTGGGACCTTTGAACTTCAACTGCTTTAGGTGTTCAACGAAACGATGATAATCGTCATGCTCTCTCGACAAATAATCGTAAACGCCAGGCAAATGAAGCAGATTCGGCAAATCGCGATTAAATCCGTCAGGAGGATTCGCTTCCTTATTTTTGAGCCAAGGCGTTTTTTGGCGAAACTCAGGTCGAAGCCTAATATCGTTTCGCAGCCAATAACGAAACTGTTCCTCGAACTCCTTCTTTTCTTGCTCCTTGTATGCGTCCAAACGTTCTGCGTCAGAGACCGTCTTATCTAAGTTCAACGCAGCGGCTGCCATATGTCGCGGAAGGTCATACAGATCAATGCCGAACGGTTTTTTTTGCTCTGGCAATTTGGAGTGCCTCGAAACGCGTGGCATTTGAATACTGAACTAAGAGCGAGATTTTTTATTCGAGCATCACTTCTTTCAAATACGCCCATATCACCTTCTTTTTCTCCGCATTGCACTCTCGCATCTTGGCAACCATAGCCGAATCCATTGGAGTCTGACGTGTCTGCGCGACTTTGATCACAGCAGCTTCGAGCAAATCGAAATTTGGCACCTTCATCGCTCGAATGCCTCCCATCGCAGCACACAGCTCTGACATTCCGCACTGAATTTCCACGGGCGAAAGACGATTGAGTTTAGAGGCTGCATCTCGATCCAGAGCACGGACTTCTCGCACTAATTCATTCCACGCGTAACTCATTTTTTTGGCGCTCTATTTTACATAATAAAATAGGCCAACGCAGCCAGTCCCGCGGGCACGATCATCGGATTGACATACGTTTCGTGGTTTTTCTTCGCCGTTCCGTCAGGATGAAATCCCCATCCCATGAAATACATCGCAGCATACGCACCCGCTCCCCACGCAATTGCTCGCACGACAGGCGTATTGCTATTTCCAAGCACGACTCGGTTCACAGAATCAACAACGGGAATCTCCATAGCTCATTGATCATTCGTCGAGAAATTAAAGGCCGAGACTGAAGACTCCTAAGGGATTTGTTGGAATCGCGTTGTAATTTACAACATTCTCTTTAGGAGCATTACCGACGATTTGACGGCGAATGTAACCTGGCTCGTAGGTGAACATACCATCTGTCCCTTTTTGGAGTAGCGTATTTTCCATCGCCATCGCTTTTCCTCTTTTGGACAGCGTCCACAAAAGATCCCCTTCCTCGCGAAGCTTATCTGGGTTGTTCGACGTTCCGACTCCGTAGAGTTGCCACATCTCCAGTTGTTTCTGAAGAGCGGCATTGAGCTGGATTTGTTCCGACCGACGTGCAAAATAGTCTGGGAACATCTGCTGGATGACGCGCATCTGTGCCGGGTTGCTACGATTGGGCAAGACGTAGTTGTCATAAATCCACATATCTCGCTGCATCAATTCAGCCTGGTCTAACTTCTTTTCTTCGAGGTCGATTTCCTCCTGAGTGACGGGCAGTGTGCGTTGGATTCCGATTTCCTTGACCATCGGCTTGATCACCTCGTGTTGCTTCCTCGCAACACGCTGATCGTGCTTGTCGAACACGTTGTAATTGGCGGGCAAATCTCTTTCTCCGACTTTAATGCCCGGCTCGAGCATGTCTTCCACGTCGGCTTCGTTGTCTTTTGCGCGTCGCGTGTCAGCAATGTGTTCTGCGGTCCGATGCGATGTCTGTTTCTCGATGATGCCTTCCATTCGCAAAGTTCTTGAGCTAAGGATGAGAAATATGGAAGTGATGCAAACAATCGTGGGCGCACTCCAAGGAATCGTCGCGGCGCTAGAGCTCATCAGACATCAGATCGAAAGGAGAAGAGAAGAGCGTCGGTTTCGTCGCGTCATAAATCTCATGATAAAGATCAGAATACCACCCAGAAGATGAATTTGCACACAATGACGCTCGACTCGGCGAACCGAGACGCATGGGCATCTGTATCCGCCGCCCATCCCACATTCAAAATCCTGGGCACGCATATCGATCGCCATTCCAAAATCTGGATCCGCATTCTGATTCCCGGATTCAACAACTTGCGCACGGACATGAGCCGCAGCTGGACCGACGGAGCTGCCACCTGGACTTTGCCCGCTGGCAAATACGATATCAGTGCACTGTGCGCGAGACTTCAAGCTGCCGTCGCGGTCACTTATGCCACATTCACGGCCGTTTATGACTCTGTGACCAATCGCGTGACGTTCGGAGAAACAGGCGGCGTTCTGTGGAATATGACTTGGCCATCTGTGGAAACGGCTGCGCTATATGGGTTCACTGGCGCCGTATCTGTGTTCGACGGAACCAATCCGGTGACGGGCACTTTGGGGCCGCGGGTGTTCGCAGATTATGTTTATGTGTGTTCGTCCAGAATCCGCAATGGAGTTGAAGGGCATTCGCACAATCACGCGCACGAATTGCCGGGTCCGATCGACCAGTTCGCGACGGTGTTTTTGGAGAATCCGTCAATCATGGTGAATACGGTGCAAGTTCCGGGACTGGGTCAAGAGAATTTATTGAACGACAATCAGGCGATCGACACAGACCATTTGGATTTCCGCATCGCCGATCCGCAAGAACGCACCATCGAAATCGACGACAATCTGGTCATACTGTTATCGTACGTCCCACCAGACGAGTGAGTCTCGGTTTCTTGGCCTTTGGTTCTTTGACTTTGATCGCGCGACGTCGTGACGTTGGTTGACTGCAGTTGGCGTGCACTGGATCCATTCGAGCCCATCTGATTTGCGGCGCGCCTCCGATACACCTCGGTTCGAACTTGCCAGGCGGGCTTTGAAACGGTCTGAGATGACGGCTGCAAATAAAGAATTTCAGAAGCCGAGTCTGACTCTTGCATTCCACATGACAAACGAAACAAATCGGACTAACAACTTTCTTTTTCTTTGCCATATTTTTTGGGGCTCGTTATTTTTCCTCCTCTTCATCTTCATATTCGAGCGCAATTCGCGCCTCGGCCTCTTCCGTCGCATTCAACCCAGACGTGTTCAAAGTATGCGCTTCCTTCATCGCTCCGGCAATAAGACCCAACAAACGTGTTCCCGAACCTACTTGATCCATGCCCATTTCAATAATGAACTGAAGAACATCTCGTTGCACGCTGTCGCGGTACTTAGCCGTTTGCAGCAATTTCGTGGTGCCTTTGACCTTGGGCGTTATTCCGGTCATTCCGGCGAAATAGGGGTTTCCGTCGATCATAGTTTCCGCAGTGTAAACCGTGCCGAGGAAAGCGGTGAATGCGATTTCCATGGAGCCAGTTGAATTGAGCTCGGCAACCATCGTGTGGTAATATCGAACGAGCTTCTCGAGGGGCGTCTTTTCGGTAACTTTGTAATTGACGAATTGTGGATAAATCTTTTGGAACGCCAGAATTTTATGCAAGAGTTTTGCAGCTTCACGTGCGTCGTCTGGAGTTTCCTCCTTGTGTTGCTGGCGCTCGCCAACGGGCCGGGGGAGTCCTTTTTCTGCGAGCTTCGCAGCTTCTCGTTCCGCCTTTTTCTCCTCTTTCTCCCTCTCTTTCTCTTCGCGCTTTTTGAGTTTCTCCTCTTCGCGGGCTGCCTGCTTGGCTTCCTTTTCACGTTCCCTGGCGGCCTGCTTAGCTTCCTTCTCCTGGCGTTTCTTCTCCTCCTTTATGGCCTTTTCCATCGCTTTTACCCGGACTTTCTCCGACGCCTTCGCTGCTGCTATCTCTACCTTGCTCAACACGGCAGCGCTGACGATGTCCCCGCTCATTAGCTCCACTTCAGAATCTTCGGCTTCGTCGATATCCGCCCACTGATCTTCCAACTCCGTCATGAGATGTTATCAATAAACTGAGAATTTCGAGAAACAAAAAGGGTCGTTTTCATATTTCGTGTTTTTTTCCTCTTTTTTTAGCCTCTATAATAAGGCGCTATATTTCTCTTCGAGTTGCGTGCGATGTGGCTCAATTGCTAGCGCGACGGACTCATAATCCGTAGGTTGGAGGTTCGAATCCTCTCATCGCAAGTCTTTTTGGACTAAGGTCCTAGGCCCTGAGGACTTGCTACGTATTTCTTTTCTGTTTATTTATGAATACGTATATGGGTACATTAATGGAGTACTTAGGAGGATTCACATTCTTATATTTCTGAGTAGTCAATAGTGTGGAGAAATTATATATATAAAAATACTGTACTATAACTCTTTTACCCCCAGATTCCCTGACCCGGTGACCCAAAATTATATGTACCCCTTACGTGTTAAAATAACTCCCCAGAAAATAAGAATGGTGCCGATGGATTGGATTGACCTGGAAACATACCGAAAGATAACGGCGGCAGAAGAATACAAGCGTCGACCGCTCGTGCCACGACCAAGCGTTAGGTGGGGCTGGCAAAATAATAATCCAAAAAAATAAACAATGTCGAACATACCGTTGTGGGCACGAGACCCGCCGATCAATCCGCCCTTCGACCAGGACATGTCCATCCACCGCGACGAAGAACCAAGCGGCAAAGGTTACATATCTGCTGGAACTTTGTTGGATGTTGAAGGCAAAGATATGTCCGAAGTGTGTAATATCTTTGAATTGATTGCGCGCCGACCGCACGCGACTGCATGGATCGGGTACGATGGATATTACCATTTCATAATGGAACGCGACGTTTCTGCTGCTTTGTGCAAGCGATACGGAGTCAAGTCCAGAATCGGCATGATTACGTTTTTGCAGGGAGAAGAATTGGAAAAGGAGCGAGAAGAGTGTCGACGAAATCGAAAAATACAACACACACAAAAATAAAACAATGTGCATCATCACTGCGCAATATTACGATTCTTCTTTATACGATATTGAGTTTCGTCATTGGCAAGGACCAGATCCCGAAACGGTTCCCAAGTTCATTATTCTGAACGTGGACTCAAATGACATTGATTACGAAGAGGATGCGGTGGATATTTTCGACGGGCTTTCGGACTTGGTTTTCAAAATCCTGGGACCCATGGCACCCGACTGCAACATCTATTACCTTTATGCCAACAAGTCGAATTTAGTGTTCTTCTTGGATGTGGAAGTGTCGCTGCGTGCGTGCCGAGCAAATAAAGTCGATATCTAAATTTTGGCGCCAAAATGACCGTGATCCCGACTCTATTGGTCACATATACAATGGAACAACAGCGCAAAATCGTGTTCTTGATCTATTCGGTTTCCGTTCCGAATCTCTTCCTTCGATGTGTGTATGAACTTCTGAGAGAAAAAAATAAATAAAGGCGCCAAAAAAAATGACCGTTACTGTTTTTGACGAGACCCAATTTGCTGCTGGAGTGGTGCCGAACTACCTTGACTTCGACAGGATCCATCCCTGGGATCGCATCCACGGTGACGTTCCTCCCAAGACTCCCCTCATCATTCATGTCGCCGATGAACATCCATACCATAGGATGGACAAAAATCTGGACATGGTTCGCCGCGTTGTGGAAAAACTAGTGGGTCGTCGCGATTGTATGGCCATTATCATCCATTCGCCTATGCGCGTCATGCCCGACACGGTGGAGTTTTATTTGAGCGTCCCCGTCTCGGTCAAACTATGCAAGTTAAATGGGGTCGAGTTTCAATAAATTCGCGCCAAACAAAATGTATAAGATCCATGCTTTTGTTCCCAGTTCCGCACGAGGAAACCACGAGGAGTTCGAGTCCGCGGTGAAAAACCTCGAGCTCCGATTTTCGCGCGCTTTTCCCCCCGACGTCGGATACGAGATCGTCACCGTGGGAAAGCTCATTTATGATGAAGGAATACGATCGGAGTGGTTCGTGGTGTTCAAATCGAAAATTTTGTCGTCCGGGGAAATGCAGTCAATTGGCGCGTCCGACGTAAACCCGTGCGACTTTATTATAAATTATCGCTAGAAATTTACTTTTCAATGGGTGGCTGGGAGAATATTGGAACACATCGAACGATGACGTGCCCTGGATGCCGCAAGCCAATGCGAGTATCGAAGCCTCCGGATTTCGCCGGGTTTTATGTGGTCGGATGCCCGTCTTTCCAAGGGACGTGCGGATACAAGGCAACGCGAGAAAAACTCGATATTGATACCGAAGTGGACTTGGCCCCGAAAGTCGTCGTGAAACCTCAAGAACAGCCGCAGAAACGCACGCGAGCAGAATCCAATCCCGACGAAATCCCGGAACAGCTTGCCAAGCGTTTGGATGATATCAGCACGAGTTTGAAGGCAATAGTCATTCTGCTAGGACGTGAAGAATAAACTCTTATTCTTGAATCTCTCCTTCTAACGCTTTCACTACGGGTCCAGTCACAGTCATCACCACGCGATCGAGCGGAGTTTCTTCAGAAGGCCGCAAGACGTTTCCAACAATCATCGCGCCGAGAATAGCCAGCATCCAAGAAGACGCTCGTGTGTCGTTGTCTTTCACAACAAAGAAATAAGCTCCGACCGCGGACGCTAACAAAGAATAGTGAAGTGCTCGTTTTTCCTCCATATTTTTACTCTGAGGCTACTTGCTCTTCCGCCGAGATTTCTTGTTTTGGCGCGAAATTTTCGAGCATGCTTTCAGCGGCCGCCAGAGTTTTCCGCAGATGGTCCACCAACTTCTGCGCTCGCTTCTGAGTTTTCTTGTCAAGACTCTTGTTCTCAACACGCAAACTTTTTGGTTTTCGTTTGCGTCCGACTTCGCGCCAAAACCCGACCTCCTTCACCGTTCCGTCTTTCTTCGCCTTGGATTCAAATGTCACCCAACGCTGCTTGGCGCCGGTCACCGGATCCTCTCGCTCGTCTCCCTTCTTCGGAATGCTCGATGCTTCGCTCATATTTTAAAAAAAATATTTTCTGGACGTGTGATTATTTTCCAAGTCAAAACAACCCCCAAAATTGATCACACTTTTTCCATTTTTGAAATCAAGTATGAGCAGCATTCAGATCATATCCAATTATTCTAAGTTAAAAAAGACAGGGAAAAAATAAGCTCGAGGCGAGTTCTCTTAAAATGCATTGCATCAGATGCGGGAAAGAAACAAGTGGAAGAATGATTTGCATGGAGTGTGATATTGCTATTACGCTCGCTTCGCTTCCTTTCGTTCCGCCTTCACCTCGCGCGCATATTCCTTTGATGGGCCAACTTGTCCTGCCACGACGCTCTGCAACGCTTTCAGATTCTTCGAAATCAAGCTCAAGAACTTCTTCGCGTCCTTCTCCTGCATCGAAGAAAGAGACTTGTAGCGAGCCGCGTCGGATGCAATGGCCTTGACTTGCTCTTTCAAAAACGATCCGGTCATGTCGTTGATCTCCATGATCTCGTCGTCTTCGTGCTTGTAATACAATTGAATGATCTTGGCAAGTTGCACCAAGCTGCAAGCGTAACCGTGCGCCAATTCTGCATCGACGTCGAGAGCCAATAAAAGTAATTGCGAAGTGCGAGTGAACAATAAAGCGATCTTTCCCACGGGCGTGAGAGGCTCTTCTTTCTTTTCTGGAGCGGGAGATTTGTGATGCTTCTTTGCGACGACGACGGGCGCGGGTTCGGGAATAGGCTCACCGACGGGCGATTGCTCGGACTTATCGGATTCGGAATCAGACATTGGATTCGTTCTGATTTATATTCGAGAAAATCGTCACAAAAAATATGTCTTTGCCCGAAGAAGAAATCGCGCCATTCATGAAACGGCTGTCCTCGTGCCGCGACAAACTCCTCGCCATGATCGTGCCGATGGATTTCAAGAGCGACGAAGAACGCATCCAGAACGCCAAGGCTCTCAAGATGATTTTTATGCGCGAGTGCGACACTTTGTTGGGTGAGGCGATCGAATTTCACAAGCAAGATATGAACAAGAATGGAATCTCAGAGTTCGAGCGCAACTTCTCATCGTGGGCGAGGGCGGCCGAAAGGCGAATGGACTCCATTCGTGATAGCCTGTCCGAACAGCAAAACCCTGACGCTACATTATAACGCCACAAATGGAGCTGTGTGTGTGATGAAGACGCGACCCGACGGACGAGTATACAAGATTTATCTGACTCGTGATCCCGTGACCCCGAATCTCACAGCTAAAGACTAATAGCGAATATCATGTCTTCTTTCACTCTACTATCCGACGTGGATCCGAGGATCATCGAAATGCCCGGAACGACACACAAGCTTGTCACGCAGATCGACGGCAGCACTATTATCGAATCCGAGAACTTTATGGGACGATTTCGACACCATTCGCGGACTCAGAATATGGTTTTGCGCCCCGGAGTAGATCACGCTGGATCCGGAAAAGGTCTGCAAACCGCTCCCATCTCCGTGCAGAATATTATGGGAGTTACCGGCGCGCCTACTGACGCTCAAGCCGAACGAGACAAAAAGCCCGTGACAGTGCATAAGATGGTGGAAAAAGAAGGAACAACTGTGCATGTTGAAGGAACGTCTCATTTTATTCCTTCCGTCCCTGATCACGACTTGCTTTCCGTGCAGCGATTGGCGATGGCAGAACGCTTAACCCATGCGGGCAAATAAAGCCTCCATTCGTTTCAAATCTTTCAAATTCTCCGGAGTTCGGAACGCCGCGTATCGTTTGTTCATCGCACTCATTTCCATGCTCACTTTCCCTGCATCCTGCATCTGAGCCACGTTATCATTGATCGGGAAATAAATGAACTTGGATGGCGAGCCTGCTTCTGAATGCGCTAAGTCCAAAACTGGTATGGGCTCAATCCGTTTCCTGGCATAAACCGCCGTCTCCTTCACGTGATCCAGAACCGCTTTGATGCCTTCGCGCGGAATATCGTGCGTCTTTTCTTCGGCGAATTCTCTGTCTGGATCGGCCATTCTGGTTTGAATCGACGCTACCGGGATTGGAATGTGGTTTTTTCCGGTGCGCGGCAATACGGTCGGTCGCATGGGCACAGGAGTATCGTCCAAATGCCAAGGCGTGGAAGAATCAATTTTGCGAATGGGAATTAAAGTCGGCATGAACGGTTTCAAATCCACGCGCGTGGTGATGGGATGCGCGTTGTGCTCTTTCACTCTGGAGATGGGGGTGGCGGTTTTCACTCGGCCCGCTGCGAGACGCTTATAATCCAATGGCTTCGGCATGTTCTTGGTTCATGACCGAGAAATTTAAGCTGATGTAATACCGGCAGCAGCACTCGTCGTGGCAGTGACGAGCCACGCCGCTCCCGTCGATTCCAATATAGCGCAATCTCCGAGCACAGCGGTAGCGGTAAATGTGATGACAGTATCATTGGCAATCACTGGAGCGATCGCGGGTGTTCCATTTGTGATAGTCCCCAAGAATTGACCCGCTGCGAGAGTAATCGTCGCCGTTTGAGCAACAGGGGCGATAACTTTGATGTAGAAAACATAACGAACTCCCGCGTTTCGTATGGATGCCGTTGGGATTGTGATAGCGAAGGCAGCGGATAGATTGATGCCGAATGTTCCTCCTTGTGGCGCAAGTAAAGCCAAATTCGTCGCCGCTGTGATTACATTTTCTCCAACAGCTGAAGGAACGAGTCGCTTGGGCTCGATGGAATAACCTTGAGAATCGATTCGAGACATTATTCTGTCTTATTGATCTTGCTCGAGAAATTAAGAGCTCGTCGCGAAGATCCCATCTTGAGTGTGATGAATGTGCACCATCGCGCGACCATCAACAAACACAGCGAACACGCCTGCGCCCACCGCCTGATCGAAATTGAGGTTCAATAGCGGATTTCGGAACTCGTCCCACGCTTGATGACCCGTGGATGCATGATTGTCCCAAGAATTCCCTTCGGAGAAATCGAACGTCATCAAGTTGCCGGTCATATCGAACGCGCCGCGATTGTGCAGCTGACGATTGAAGAACTGCATGAAATTCCAATCGCAGTCGCGACGGATCTCAATATCAAGTCCGTTGAACAATGAAACCGTTGTGAGCTGGGCTTGAGTGGCGGGTGCTGCGGCCATGGAAGCGACGTTGGGACCATGGCGGAGTTCTTCCCATGCAGTTGTTGCGTTTCCTGTGCCGTTTGTGCCCAAGAAAGTGAATCCGGAAATGGCACCAGCGGCAGAATTGGTCAGCGATGTCACATTTGTGCAAATGACTGGAATGATGCGCACGATGATCTGCCTGTGTGCGGCTTGGAAATTGGAAAGCGCCAGAGCGACACGATTGGTGGCACCTGCCGTTGCAGCGAGAGCCATGTCAGTAACCGTTTCGGTTTTGTAATCCAACCAGGTAAGTCCCCCAGAAGGAGCTGCTTGAAGGAATTGTTGAGTGAGCAGAGCGGTTTCTTCAGGCAAAAGGCGAGAATGCACAACACGAAGCAGAGGATTGGTGATCGTCAATCGCGGCAATCCAACTCCGATCGTAGATGCGACGCCCCACAGGTTGTTGACGAAATCGAACTCCACGCGCAAATAGGCGGGATCGAGGAATTGGAGATAAACGTCCGCTGGATCTCCGGTGGCAAAGAACGCATCAATAGGAATAGAAACGCGATGAGTTTGTCCTGGTGCGCCCGTTCCGAGTGGATCCCAAAACGCTTGGCACAGAGTTTGCTCTTGCGCAGTGACGCCATAAATTGCACTCAACAAACGCCATTCAAGTTGAGTCTGTTCGGTCGTCATATGCAACCGATGGAAATTGTCCAAATCGCGTCCGGTGCGAGTTGAAATGATCTTTGTCTTGTACATGATGCGCATCTCGCGAATAACGTAAGCGGGATTGCAACACATAGAACACAGGCCACCGGTGCTGGAGTCGACGGAAATGCTCAAGTCGAGGAACATATGGGGACCAAGAACGTCGCTAATATGCTTGAGCTCGAAATTGACAAACCCTCCTGGAGTCGCAGTGGTCGTGGGCAAAGATTGTGCAATGGGCTGCACCAATGTGTAATCGGTGTGATGCAACATTCGGCGTTCGATGGGGCGCTTGAAATGACTTGTTCGGCCGCCAGAATGACGTGCGGTCAATTCAGAACGCTCATTCGCTTCGAGGTTTTTAGATCCTTCTGCCATCTCTCAGATTGATCTTGGTCGAGAAATTATGACTCTTCCTGGAGCTGAAGTTGCGTGTCGATGAACCATTTGGCTTGGAGATATGCATCGGATGTGTTGAAATCGAAATCCATGATTCCGGTGATCGTTCTCGCCGCTTTTCTCCCCTCGATCTTGTTTTCTTTGTACTGCTGATCTTTGTTCTTGTTGCGCGACCCCGTGTGAAAGTACTTCTTAATTTCCGTCGGGGGGATGATGACGGATTTCGGATAGAATATCGCATACAACGCTGCTTCGACCGCGATCATATCTTCCATTTGTTGTTCAATTAAAACGTATTGCACCAAGTTCCATTCTTCACCGATCGATTCGACCCATTTCATCACCGCCGGAAGATATTGCGTGCGATTCTTCCCCGTTTTGCCAGCGTGACCTCCTTCCATGATATCGTAAGTCGCATAATAGAGAACACTGCACGAATCGTCAGAATCGACAACGACGAGCCCCATATTCTTTATCCCTGGATCTATAGAAGCGATCAAAACCATGAAAAATATTTTCTGGTATTTTTAAAGAGTTTCGTAGATCAAAGTCCCTCGAATGCGGAAAGCCTGCGACGCATAAAACGATCCCGTGATTTTGACTCTTGAAGTGACTTCAACGACACCGTGCGTCTCCACCATGCCGAACTCCCATGCCAATTCGTTGTCGTGGTAAATCGCGCACACGTTGCAAACATCGGCACTAGCTGGATGAGGCAACCCAGGCACCGAAAATACGATTTCGCTTCCGTCGACGAATCCAGCCGCCATCGTCAAGCCGAGATCAAACACATACGACACGTGAGTATCGACCACACTAAACATATGACGAGACGTCGCCGTGTGTGACCAATCGGCTGCCGGTGATACGATGACAATTCCTCCGGTCAAAGGATTCCATTTTCCAAGTTCGTATCCGTTCGCGATAACGACTTCTCCAGCTGGAATGACGATTTCCCCCGCACCTGCTTTCGATCCTTCCAAAATGAGTTGCGATCCAACTGCGTGCGCGCCAATAACGTTGAGTTCCGTCGATCCAAGGATCTCATCGCCAGAAAATCCACCGCCATACGATTGCGATCCGGTGCGTGGCATGACTCTCTTTCTACTGGCCTGAGAAAACTAGAATTCGCCTTTGGAATGAAGCCAATACTGCTGACCCGCTCGTGTGTTATTACACCCATTCGCGACTTGCCAGGCACCGTGAATCCGAAGAAATTGTTCAAGACGGAAAAAGCTCCGCCTGAGGTCAAGAGGACAGTATACATTCTGAGGGAATAAAAAGCAACACTTTCCCATTTCTATTCTTCTCTGGGGATTCGACACGTCACTTAGTTACGCATAGAGTTTCATTTTCGCATTTAATAATGAATGGTATGCATATATTGTTTGGGGCACGGGGAGCACTTTGTTCTTATTTGTGTCTTGATATGACTCACTTCCTAACTCAGGAAAAAACCATGGAAGTTCGAGGCCCATTTGAAATTGATGAAGACGAAGATGAAAAAAAGTGGATCACCGGAAAATCGTGCCTGGAGTTTGATTCAGATACGGTTTATCGGAGTTATGAAGAAGATGAGCTTAGCAGCAGCGAAGAGTTAACCCCGCCGGAGAAGAAGGCCCGGCCCCTATCCCAAAAAGTTAAGATGGTGGAATGCCGTCTGAAAAGTGGATATTCTCGTGCCCCGGGTGATTGGCCTTATACCCTAGAGGCATATGACGACCAATGGGATGACTATGTGGATTCTATCCGAGACAATGAGACCAATGAAATCCTACCCGGAAAATTGGGAAATCAGGAGATCTCAATCCGTCGAAAAATTCCCACAAAAGGGGCACCATATGAATGGGCGACCTTCCGGCCTATCAAGGTAGTGGAGGTCGAGGCCAAGATCCTAGTTGACGAAGATTGGGCCAGGGAGGGTCCCTTAACTGGAACCTGGCTGATCCATCCCACAGACCCGGAGCTAGTTGAGATCATGAAGTCTCTGGAAGTTCGAGACCAATAAGAAAAGATCTTTTTTTTTCTACCAATTTTTCGGATCTAACTTAGCGGCTGTCTTTCGTAAGTCCGATTTTGGGTTAGAAAATTCGTTGCCCACTGCCTTGCCTGCCTTGCTCAATTTCGACTTAGGATTTGTGAACTCATTCGCAACCGCCTTAGATCCTCCAACGACTGCCTTGCCTGTGTCCTTAGCAGCGTTCTCAAACCAGTTGCCAGTATCTTTCCCTGCCTTGCTGAACCATTTGCCTGTGTTCGACTTGGGGTTAACGATTTCGTTGGCAATGGGCTTGAGAACTTTTTGGTGCAAGTCCGAACCCGTATCTCCGAATTCGTGGATAACCGCCTTGCCCCCACTCACCGCACCTTCTTCCACCTTCGCTGCCGCCCATGTGATAGCTTCTTCTCCGGCCTGAACGATGCTGCCTGCAACGTCCGTAGTCTTCAGATAATAAAGCGCTGCTCCGATTCCAACTGCACCAAGCAGAACGGTGTTTGGGTTAATCTTTTCGAGGAGTGTCGCCATCTAGTTCTGGCTTGAGAAATTGAACATCCGCGATGGATCTTCTTTGCTATGAATCACATAAGATCGATCGACATCATATAAAAACTTTTGGTATCCCATCGACGCCAATTGAAACCCGGCGAGCATCATCGTAAGTCCCGTGACGTAGGTCGCGATATCTCCAAAAATATTCATTCAAACAATGAGAACTCGCCGCGATATTATTTTCCTATCTTAGCATATCGCATCTCGGCAGCATGAACATCTTTCGGATGAAGCAACTCGTATTTGACGTCGCCACTCTTTCCGATGGGCAGAGAATTGCTCAATGCGTGGTCGTCGAGAACGGTTGTTGGCTTTTCGACTCCTTTCGCTTTTCCCTTCAACGCTCCCGGAACGACCGCTCTCGCCTGCTCTTCTGCCGCAACGCGAGGGGCCGAATAGATTTTCCACAGCACAAGTCCAACTGCTCCCCCGATCAGCAACTTCATGCCCATGCTAGTATCGTTCAAAGTTGGCGCTTCCATATCTGACTTTGATCATTGTGTGAGAAACTTCTCGTAGAGCGGAACTATGCCCATTTTCCAACCTGGAATAATCGCCCCATAGAACGTCGCATAGGCGAGCGAGTAAACAAATAATTCACGGCCAAGTCGTCCCATATCAAACACCGCTCTCAGATTCTGACCTTCAGACGCAACCACCCTCGTGACCAAATTGAGCGTCATCAACTTGGCGACATCGTGCACGGGGCCCAAAAGACTGATATTGGTTTCCAAACTCATTCTGCTTGCTCATTGTCTGAGAGTTTTAGTTGATAATGGTTGCTCCGTCGAGCGTCTTTTCTTTCTGTGCGATCACCCACGCGAACAGTTCGTCCGCATCAGCAAACGTCCCCAGTTTCTTGCAGAAGTTCACGCAATCGGCCCTAAGAGCATCCAATTCCGCCACTTGGACGTGAAATCCCTTCCGCATCAATTCTTGGAACCTCTTGTGCTCCGCAGCCAAGCGATCGGCAATCTCCTGCGTATGTTTTTTTTCTTCCTCCAACTCCAGAAGCCTCTTCCTCATTTCTGCTTCCGCTTCGACAGCTTTCGTAAATCCGAATTGCGTCGTCATGACTCAGCTTGGATATAGTGCGAGAAAGTTTAGAGACCGGCACGAGCAGATTTTCACCGTTCTCGTCTCTGCATCGTTTCGACGCCTGCCTCCATTTAGAAACACTAGTAACGAAATGCCGACGACAATCTTTCTTTAGAGGGGTGTCTGTCACTTGCACTTGGATTTGATTTTCTGACGCATCCCATCCGAGCTTGCTCCAATAAAAGTCCAACTGGGCGTTGATCTTCTTCAGCTTCTGCTCGCTGCGCAATACCGGAAACTCCGTATCTGGATTCAATCGCCAACCCCAACTCGAAAACGTTTTGCATATGCGATTGACCGTCGTCGATATGTCGGGGAAATTCTTTCGATTGTGTAGTTTCTTAAACGTCTCTTTGTATCGTTGGTGGACGACATCCACACATGTGAGCTTATCCAGCAATGCTTGCGATTCCCATCCGTACATTTGAGGAGCTTTATAAGTGTCGTTGAGCAACGAGCGGATATTGTACCAGCGCTTGAGTTGGTTTTGGAACGGGTTCTTAGGGCGTCCTCTTGTTTTTGGATTTTTGAGAAGAGCCAATTCATCGTGCTCGATTTCCAACGGGGTTAGCAATTTCGGCGTCACAGATGCGCGAATTTCTTTCATGACCTTTCGAACGTCTTCTTTGGTGCAAACTGCCTGAGATCTTGCTTGGTTCTTCTCTTTCCACGCATAGAGCGCTTCGATGACTTCTTGGCTAGGGTATGGAGATTTGCCGTCGAATTGGTTCAGTTTCTGCTGGAGGTAGTAGCTGCGACGATAAGGAAGAGATGTTTTTTCTGGACTGGCACTAGGCCATCCTCCCTTGAACGTCGAGTTTTCCCACGCATCAAAACTGATTCGATAGCCCGGTCCAAAGTAGCTCATGAAAGAAAATATCTGGGTCGTGATTTTCTCAAGTTAATATTAATGCCATGGGCAAGATCTACACTGCGCTCAACGAGTCGGATTCCGAATGCGACGATGATCCACTTTTGAAGCCCACGAGTATGACGGACGACGAAATTACGTTTTCTGATGGGGTTGTGATTCCGAGACTGAAGGTGATGAACTGGAAGAACACAAAAGTGTTTGAGCCAGATGCGTGCGTTGTTGTGAATGGCAGGAGGAGGACCGGAAAAACAACGCTCACACTAGGAGCTTTGTATGAAGTCTGTCATTACTGGAAGATGGTTTATGTCTTCTCTGAAACTGCGAATGTCAACGTCCAGTTCGAGGTAGTTCCGCCGAATTGCGTGTTCGAAGAATTCACAGACGGAGCGTGCGAGAAGTTGTTAGATGTGGCAGCGAGGATGCATCTGCGAGACAAAGGTCAATATATGCTGATCATATTGGACGATGTGGTACATAACGTCGATTTCACTGGATCACCTAGCGTTCGCAAGCTCGCCACACTCGGTCGGCATTATGGTATTGGAATGTGGATCCTTTCGCAATATGTGAAGCGCGTTCCTCCGGTTGTTCGCGAGAATGCTGATCTGACGATTATGCTGATACAGTCTGGACTTTATTCGAACGAAATGGCGATCAAAGATTCGCTCGCCACGATCCCAACGATCCCGGCCAGGAAGAGGTTGTTGGCATATTACACGCAAGATCACGGGGCGCTTATTATCCATTCGACCGGAGATAGCAACACCGCGAAACGGACTTTGTTTTATTATAAGGCACCGTTCCCGCCGCCGAAATATAAGTTGGGATCAAAGAAGTTCTGGGACGCCAACACGATCAAGGCGCAGGAGAAAGAGCAAGAAGCCGACGAAGAAGAAGTGATCGAAGGCGAAGGACAAGCGGTCGAAGAAATGGAAGCCGCGGATCCAGATCAAGAGAGAATTCGCCGATTTATCTATGGATAATAACAACCGCCCAGTAGTTCCAAGTGGAATTCGTGCTCCTCCGAACACCCCCGAGACGGTCGCAACTCCTGCGCAACTGACGCATCAGATGCGAATGTTTAATTTGTTGGATGAGACGAAGAATGGAACAATGCGTTAAATCGTCGTTTTTTTCATTTTTATCCACCCTTTGTTTCTTCTGATATAGTTCAAAACGGCAATAACTTCGTGGTCGTTCGAATCGGCCAGTTTCGACCAAATTCTGCCCGTCGCGGAAGGTGGCAATAACTTGACGAGTTTGAACGTCAGCCCAAGTGTGTCGGTATTAATGTGGGGAACATCCAAGTCGAAGCCGCGGTGATAGAATTGCAAGAACGTATCCGAATGCACGTGCATGGTGATGACTGGTCGCGTTCTCGCAATCATCTCGATTAATCCGGTTAGCTCTTCGCTTTCTGCGTTTCCGATGCCTCGCAGTGCCACGATTTCTGTCTCTGGTTCCGGTTCGTCATCCCAGTTTATGACATAAGCCATAGCATTTCCGAACCTGAAATACTCATCTGCCAGCTCCTCCTCTGCATCGCTCTGAGGTTTCAGAAACATTATATTTTTGTGGGGATCATTTTATTAGTCCCAAACGTCAACTGGATCTGGATCGACTTCGACCTTAATTGAACCTCTTTTCCTTCTCGGTTCGAACTTTCCGAACTTTTTTCTGACACTTATTTGATATTCGGAATCTTGATGGTAGTGATCGTATACCATGTAATTGTTCGCTCGTGCACTCATCAATTTGATCCAAACAGCAGACGAATTCCAGAACTCGGAAATATAAGAGTCGCCACACTTCTTCATGTCTTCCTTCAGAGCGTGCTGGAGATCTTCGCGCAGAATCTTGTGGTTGATCATGGTAGAATGCGATATTTTCATAATGCCGTGCGCGTGTGGCATTCCTCTGATATCGCCAATATCGATCAAGGGATCCTCGATGCGAACCGCCCAAACCTTTTCTGGTTCTCTTTGATGTTTGAACGCGCGGCTCATAAACTTCCTGGCGCGTTTGTGGGATGTGGGTGCTTGTATACTGCGTACAAGAGAATCAAAGTAAGTCCAATACCGATTCCAAATACGATCGCCCAATCCGTTGTCCCCAACGCGTCCTGGAAGCACGCGATTGGTAACGAATGTGAACATGACGATGGTTCGACGGTTGCCTTGGGAAGCGACGGGGTCGGTTGGTCCGATTCTTCTAGCGTGTGAAGTTCCTGCTCTTGTTCCATCTTCTTGATCGACGCGTTGCGATGCACGTTGTGAAGTGCCGCTTCGCGAACCGACTTTGGTAGCGACTTTAGGGTTTCGAGGCATTCTTCAGCCTTTTCTTCTTGCGCGAGAACTTTGGCAGAATAAATCGCTACACCGTCGCCCATCTTCGGTTCCGAAGGATGGGGATCATCTTGAAATTGGGGAAACATGCGATCGAATTCGTCCTCTGAGCTCTCGGACATTGTCGTTCGTTATTATTGTATTGAGATTATTTTTGAAAGCACAAATAAATAGGAGCAATAATCAATAACAATTGCCTGATAGGGCCATTAGGGAACCAGTCTATGGTAGAGTATCCTACCGCCGGAGGCCGAAATACTTAGACCCCTCTTATCCCAATTCAGACTATAGTAGGACCTGCTTGGTATACTTCATTTTTGAAGTTGACTGTAGGTTCGAAATACCTCAAACACTCTTTTTTTTCTTCCCGCACTTTGAAGAGAACTCGCCTCGAGCTTATTTTTTCCCTGTCTTTTTTAACTTAGAATATTTAGATATGATTTGAATGCTGCTCATACTTGATTTCAAAAATGGAAAAAGTGTGATCAATTTTGGGGGTTGTTTTCCGACTGTTGATTATTAGCTTCCGCGACTCCGAAAAACAGCTAAGTACAAAACCAGAAAAAAAAAGTTCATTTGGGAGTCGCCTAGGATTTTTTTCTCCATTTTTTCTCTATGGATTTTTCCATGATATCGGATGATTGATTTCAGCGCATTTTCCAGGACACAGAGCTTTCTGACGCATCTTCTCGCACCCGAAGCACACACGCTCTTTCTGATATATTTCCACCGGATCGTATTGCTTGCTCCACTTATCTGTGCTCTTTCTCAAATGAATCAGAAGCGTTTCGTATGGCACTTTGCGCATTTGCATGTATGACGTGTAAGCATATCTTCCGTCATGTGAATGCGTTCCGAACGATCCGCGATTTTGAATAAGTGCCGCTCTCAAATTCGTCATGCACGGAGGCAGCACCATGTCTTCGATATCGCCCAGATATTGCGGCGTGAATTCGAGTGGGACTTCTCGTTGCGAGCATTGCGCAATCTGATCGCGGTATTTTCCGACTTGATATTTTATGAGTCCATCGAGCCAAGGTCGTTCGTCATATCCGTCGTCTTTGAGTGTTTCGAGCGAACGCTTGCATCCCGCTATGAATCGTTTGACCTCTTGTTCGAAATTGGAAATGGCTTCGAACTTGTTCATGATGGAAGAAGGTACCAAAGCGTTTCCCTGGAAAAGAATAACTTCTCTGTGCCGTATGAGCGGAAGGACTTTGGTGAAATGGCAAATGCTGACTTCGCTCTTCAAAAAGGTATCATACATTCCTTCTGGAGCAAATGCGTCTTCAATAACGATGCGAAACCGAGGATTTTTATACAAGTCCGCGGCCGTTGGATAGTTCAGTTTTGGCGCCGGAATTTTCCCCGCGTCGTATCGCGCCTCGAACAGTGCCATTTCGCCTTTCAGAAAAGTATCCCACGGAAGCGGAGATTGTCGACATTGTCGGTACGAGTCCCTGAAATGAAACAACAAGTGCACGAACGAGTCATTGTCTTGCTCTGGGCTCGCGAACTCCTCGAGCTCGAGCTTTTTTTCCGCCAGTTTCCACAAACGCACCCGGTGCATTCCAGGACGAAGCATATCTTCGAGCCAACGCTCTGTGACGTCCTCTGGAAATTTATAGTTCATTTTTTTGGCGCCTTTATTTTTTCTGAAGAAACTCAATGCGCATAGAGAGTTCCCGTTCGACCTTCGGAACCTCTTGCGCTTCAAATCGTATCGATTCCAACCAATTTTTTAATGAGCCTGGTAACTTGGAGCATGCAATCTCTAACGCTTTTCCGCGTTCGCCGAAGATGGGGTTTTCGATAATTAGGCGAATATGCCTCCTGCACGCGTTCTGGAGACCCAGTAGATCGATTTTTGGATCATGGTATTGCGCCGCATAGTGTCGCAAACAGCGTACCGTTCTCTTGTTCGAAAGGTCAGCGACTAACTCCTTTTCAAGAAGTAGGAGCGTGCCATGCCAGGGTGCAGATTCAGTGGGCAACCAGGATGCCATTGTTTGTGATAAATAGAGTCGGGATCACGATCGTTTATTGATTCAGTTCCATGGCTGTGACACTTAGAGCGACGGTCGGATAATCACGCCTTCGGTTCGTGCGGCTAAGTCGCATAAATATTCCATCTCCATTTCGTTTACCAGGGAAGGATCGTGAATGTAGTCGGTTATAGCGTGGTCGATCTGACGTCTAATGCCCCCGAGTTTGGCTATTCGTTTGCCTGCATCATCCCAGGTCTCTTTGGGATCGTGGCGAAATATGTTCTCATCCAGGCACGCGAGCCAGCGATATGCGCGAGCGGTTGGTTCCATCGAGACGAATTCTAGAATGCAGTTGCGATCGATTAAATTCCTCGAGGACGATTTCGCGGATTGGGACGCCTTTTCACCTGGCGGAAAAGGCGGACCTTTGCCTTCGATCGGACAGAAAATTGCGGAGGTGCTGGAACACGACGAATTGTGGTGCACGCCTGCGAAGGTGTTTGGTCATTTTCTTGTTCTTGGCCCCGAACGCTTCTTTAGCGAGCTGAAAGCAATGGCACCTTATGGAATGAAGGATACGCCGTTGTGGGAATTGGTCGAGTGTTTCAAGCACAAGGCTTTTTACTCTCTTCATATCCAATCCATGAAACCAGATGAGTGACTAATAAAATTCACACACGGTTTATTGTTTTATTTTATTTCCGGGGAACGTAAGGGGTACATATAATTTTGGGTCACCGGGTCAGGGAATCCGGGGGTAAAAGAGTTATAGTACAGTATTTTTATATATATAATTTCTCCACACTATTGACTACTCAGAAATATAAGAATGTGAATCCTCCTAAGTACTCCACTAATGTACACATATACGTATTCATAAATAAACAGAAAAGAAATACGTAGCAAATCCTCAGGGCCTAGGACCTAACTTGTTATTTTTCTTCAATGAATTTTCGGTCGGCCAGTATACACTTGACTTTTGCATCGATTTGCTCGAGAAGCTTTTGCATCTTTTCTCGATGGCGTTCATGCTGCAGCAGCAACTCACGATGCAGTATGAATGACAGTAATACATTTGTACGTTTTTCGTCGCCAATCCTACGCCAATATGGTTTCGCGGATCCGTCTTTGCGTACGACCTCCAGAAACCTTTTACCATCGGACTCCACGCGCACGCGACGACCCTTCTTGTCTGTTTCGAATACGAACTCCATATTTTATGGGAAGTATTTTTCCCTAAAAAATATTATGTCGCCTAAACGTGCTGCACCTCAAGACTCGCCTAAGAACGCCAGACTGCGACCCGCGGATCCTCCTACTATCAAAGCCGCGCGTGCTCGGCTTTACACGATCGCGAGTCGTAATGGCGATGACTTACGCGTTCTCAACAAGGAAGGACTTACATTCGGTCTGAACGTGTCCCAAGTGACTTTCATCGGCGAGTTTTCCGAAACGAAGAAAGTCGGACGAACGGCGGCCATGCGCGCCCTCGAGAACTATCGCGGACTGTTCATCTATATTCGGTTCACCAAGGAAGATGGATCTGAACGCGTCATGTATGCCGAATTGAGAGGAATCGAGCCCACACTAATCCATCTCAACGATATCGATCTCGGAGAGAAATCGCCGCGATTGGCACGTACAGAGCGCATCCAGGAAATGATCTTCGGCGGAGTTCGTTACATCATCAAAGATTAAATAACGAAACACTCAACCTAAACTTACCTTCTGCCTAACGAAAAAAAATCTGGATTATCTAGGTAGTAAGGAATAGCGAGGAGCTCTGCGG